>JAABVA010000078.1_pt1 | contig 120630 bp, 116 predicted proteins | sample 5560331 | NCBI WGS metagenome assembly JAABVA01 (sample SAMN12812661, study PRJNA571458) | rock metagenome | isolation source: Antarctica rocks | place: Antarctica: Victoria Land, Mt New Zealand sud | collected 2016-01-07
AGGCTGGCCTACAAAACCCCGCGCGAAGTCGCCGCCACCTGGCAGAATCCCGACGACCACCTAACACCCGCGGCCTGAACTGACAACACCGACAGGGACCAGGCCAACACCGACAGGGACCAGGCCAGACCACTACAACATCATGGACCCCGAGCAGGCGCTCGGAGAGAACCCCCACGATCTACGCCAACGCTCCGACTGGCGCCAACTCCGCCACCAAATCCAACAGCACCACCAAACCATCACACGCGAACCAGATCGCGGCCGGGAACTCGAACTCTGAGCAGCATGGGGTAATGCTGCCTGTCAGAGCACTGCAGCGACCAGTCATAGCGGCCACGCGCTAGCGCTCGGCGTGGCTCAACGCTCGAGGATCACGTGCGGTGGCGGGTACACCACGGGGACGACACCCCAGAGAACGCTCAGGAGAGCGTTCAACGCCTTCGCTGACCGCTCACAGTGAGTCTGACGTGTGATGTTGTTCATTCTCACAGCTTCGGCGCTCTGGACGCCAGTCCGTGAACGACCTGTGACCAGGTCGTTGAAGGTTGTGAACGCTCCGCGACGCCGATCGCGTGGAAGCGGCGAACGCGCTGCCGGCGAATCAAGCCAGAATCCTCTTGTATCCAGCCCGTTCGGCGGTGCTGACCGAGGCGGCCGAAGAGGACCCGATCTATCTCGAGCTCGTTGCTGCGCTCGAGCTATACGCCGCAATTGTGGCGGCACACCCGCCCAGGCGCCGAAGCAGCTTCGCGACCAGGCGCGCCGAGGAGCGCAGGCGGATCTGGCTCGCCGGCGCGAGCACCGAAATCCACAAGGTTCGGGGGCGCCTTGGGGGAGCCCAGGCTTACCGTCGACTTGCGCCACGGCCGCGACACGCCGTCGCCCACAACGCCGTCGGGCTCATCATGCGCGAGCTCGCTATCAAGGGCCGCCTACACGACCGCTCCCGAGAGGCGCCAAGGGTTAGCAACGTGACCTCACTCGATCTTGTGGCGACGTGCAGACGGTGGCGAGGCTCCTCCTTCTACGCTTCCGGCGCTATGTGCCGGGCGGAATGGTGAGGAGGGCGGCGCTGGCGGGGGCCATGGGTACCGTGTAGGTGCCTTTGCGCGCGGAGATGGATTCGCTGCGGCGTCGCCCGGCTAGTTGACCGGTGCTTGTAAGGTGGCCGAAGGTCTGGCCGCCGAGGGTGATTCCTTCGCGACTGTTGATGGCGGGGGCGAGGAGTCGCTCGAGCGCTCCGGGTCCGCTGGCGCCGGGAATGACGAGCCGCACGGGGCTTGACGCGGCGGGCTCCTTGTTGATGAGCACTACCCGCACCGTCTTTGAGCGGTCCACGGTCGCCCAGATCTTGAGGTTGCCCCGGGAGGTGGCGTGCACTGGGAGGACGGCGGCTCCGTTTGGGGTCGCTTGGGCGAAGAGCAGCATCCCGTAGTAGACGGGCGAGACCTGCGCGACCCACCCTGTGGGGTTTCGATGCTGGCGTCGGAAGTAGAAGGGTGAGTAGAAGGTGTGGGTCCGTCCGTGGAAGTTGACTCCGGCAACTCCGGCGCGGGCAAGTTCGAACAGCGCGTCGGTCGCCCACAACGCCGAGGCGAAGCTGTTCCCAACGCCTCGAGTTCCGCCGCACGAGACCGAGTTCATCTCATCGATCCGGAACGGGAGGCGCGCGCCGCGGGCCTCTGCCGCATAGCGGGCGACGCGCCGGGCGAGCCCACCGGAGCTGCGCTCGCTCAAGAGGTGCTCGATCGTGGGGTATTGCGCCGCGCCTGGGCGGATGTGACACGGCCGCAGCGGATAGCGATGGTAGGTCACAAGCCCTAGCCGGGTTCGCTGCGCTTGCACAAAGCGCGGCAAGGCCCCCATCCATCGCGGGGTCGCAAACCCCGGACCGGCAAATCTCGCACCGGGCACGGAGTCGGCGATACGCCGAGCGAATCGCGCGAATTCCGCCAAGTAACCGGCGAAGCGGTAGCTCCGCGGCCGCGCGTAGCGGTTGTACCGCGCGGGGCCGGCCTGCGAAGAGCCTTTGGTTTGGTAGAGCGGCACAACGCTGTAGAGGTCGGGCTCGTTGCCCGCCTCGAAGGCCGCGATGCTTCCGCGTGGCAGCCCACCAGCCGCCGCCCGGGCCCACTCGGGGCCGACCCGGCGCCCGCGCGCCGCGAAGTTCAACCCGAGGATCACCCGGGAACCCGTCTCCTTCAGCAGCGCGCTCGTGCGCTGAAGCCAGCGCCGAGTGATGTCATAGCGCACGCCCGCGGGGCGACGCCTGCGCCCCGGGTTCCACCACGACACGTCCGACGAGTTTCCTCCGATGCGGAGCACCGGCGCTCCCCGCCCCGCGCTCCCCAAGTTGCGCATGAGCTGCACGAGCACCGGATTGACCGGCCCGCTCTGCAGCCCCTCCCACCCCGCCAACCCGTCATATTCAAGCGAGAAACCGAGAAACGACCGCGGCACCCGACGGGCCCCGGCAGTCGGCGAGACCGTCCCCACAGACACAAAACTCCCACGCAGACCCGACTCCGCATGATCGCCCGAAGAAGCCACCAAGAGCGCCACCGCCCCAGCCACCACCACCGCTACCAAGCCCAGCCAGCGACGCCCGCGCCCCGAGAACACATCACCGCGCGGCACCCAGAGCACCCGACGACCGTAGCGAACCCCGACCAAGCCCGAAAACACCCGCCAGCAGGGCTCGACCGGTCCGAACGACGGGGGCCTGAGTGCGAGCTTCTCCCCCGCTTCGACCAGACGTGCTCAGCGCCGGCACGCGCCCGCGTGATGCTCGGGCGAGGATGCTCTCATCCGCCGCGTCGGCGCAAGCGGTAGACAAGCTAGACCACTACGACCGCGTTGAGGATCAACGCGACGATCTCACCAGAGTCTAGATTCAGAAACCGTTCCCTATTCCCGCTGATGAGTCTTGTGCGAACGCGGTCCTGACGCGACTCCCACCGTGCTCGCTAGCGCGGGGAAGACCCGGGTCAACCAGCTGACAGCAGATAGCGGGCGCGCTCACGCAGCGTCGCCCGGACCTTGGCCAGGTCCATGCCGTGGCGTTGTTCGATGACTCTCTGGGCGAACTTGTGGACCATGCCGCCGCCAAGGGCTCCGATCGACAGCAGGGCACCGAAGAGAAGGACGGCGTCGACGCTCTCTCGTCCCTTCGCAGTCCAGTAGTCATCTTCGAGGTTCAGCCACAGCGCAAACTCGTCCAGAGTGAGCGCGGCACCGGCGCCAAAGACAAAGGACGTAACGCGAGAAACCCGCGGCGACGGATGCGGCTGAGTTCCCACCTGCATCACCCAGAGATAACCGACGAGCAGATTGGCGATGATACCAAAGGTCATGTGATGGATGTGGGTGCCGCCTTCGCCGCCGATGTTGCGAAAAGGACCCTTGCCCGCCTTGATCGCGTGGGTGATCGCCCGAGTGACGGCAAAAGTTACGAAGAAGCCGCCCGTACTGATGAACTGACGCTCTCGGCGATGATCTTCAAAGTGATGGCGATAGGCGTGGCGGAAGTGCTCGGCGTGGGAGAGCTTGCGGCGTGGAAAACGCACGAGGCGAGATGCTAGAGGATTCCTCGCGTGGCAGAGACCCGACTGCCTCCGGGCGGACGCGGGGCCCCGTTGACGCAGTCATCGCTGTAGTGCTCGATGCATGTTTCCGACGGGCGTCGCGACTTGGTCCCGGACTTGGTCCCGAAATGGGCCATTCTGAGCGCATCTCAACAGCAGTGGCCGACAGTCAAAGCCACCGATTCTCTGCTACGGAAGGCTTTTCGGGCCACCCATAATCCGTCGCGCGCAGGTTCGAGTCCTGCCCGGGCCATGGCAAGCCCATTCTCTGGGGACTTAAGTTCGGACGGACCCACTCTCGCGTGAGGTCGCCGCGAAGGTCATTGCGGAGAGCGCTGATGCAGAGGCAGGCAGACGACGGTCTGAGCAGCACCCGTACATTCGGTCCGGCGTTGTATACGCCGCCGCGAGGCGAGAGGAAGATAGGAGCCTGTCGCTCTCGCGTCGTCCGAGCCAAGCCCACCCGCGCCGAGCAGAGAGACCGGTGGCCGAATCAGCAACAAACCAGCGGGCTTCGCCGCAGTCGAACCGGCGGCTCTCCCGCTCTCGTGGCGCATACTGCGCACTTCGGGTGATCGATGCCGTTGGGGGCAGGTAAGTGAGGTAGTGGTGCGGCGAGCCGCGGCGATGGGATGGGCAGCGGTGATCGTGGCGCTGCTAGCCGGCGCGATCGGCGCGGGCTCGACCCTGGCTGCCGGTGGCGGCCTGCCGGCGGGGACGATCACCGTTTCGCCGGCTCCGGTGGCGTTGCGCGACGGCCAGGTGATCACCGTCACCGGCTCGAACTTCGCGTCGCGAGCCGCGGTGGTGGTGGTTCAGTGCAGCGTGCGGGCCGCGGTCCCGACTTCTGCAACGAGCGCTTCGTTTCGGTCGCTGCCGCGAGCGCCGGAGGCTCCTTTCACGGCGCGCTTCCGGGTCCATCCGGTCATCGAGACCGCGGCGGGCACCATCGACTGCCGTACGACGACGTGCCTGATCGGAGCGGAGAACCTGGGCGACCGCTCGCAGCTCGCTGCCTCGGGAGTCACCTTCGCGCCGGGTGGAACTGCGAGCTCGCCGCCGGCCACGGTCAGGCGCCCGCCGGTACTGGCGCCGCTGGCCGGGGACGTCGGCGGTGGTCGCGTCGGCGAGGTCGTGCGCGCGCGGAGTCGCGGCGTGCCGCGCCGGCCGGTGTCCGGCGAGGGGCTGCTTCAGCTGACGATGAGCGCCCCACGGACGAGCTGGCGCAGCGCGCGCGACACCTCGGTCGTCGTCCAGGTGGCGGTCGACGGCGGACAGCCGCAGACCATGGTGCTGTTCGCGGGCGCGCGCCCCTTCACCTACGAGGGGTTCACCGGTCCGCTGCGCACCGGACCCCATCGCCTGAGCGTCCAGGTTCGTCCCGACCTCTCGCGCACGGCCGACGTCGTCCCCACCGCGGTGGTGCGCGGCGCGCAGCTTCTGGTGGCGGGGGGCTGCACCGTCGGCCGGCGTCCGGTGGTCCGGCGGCGGCCGGTCGCCATCGCGGGCCGTCTCTCTCCGTCCGCTCGGAGGGCCGAAGACTGCCGCTCGCACTCCTTGGCGCTGGCCTACTCTCCGGTCCTCTACGACCGGCGCGTGGTCGCCCACAGCGACACGCCGCTGTTGACCTACGCCACCGTCCGCCCACTGGCCGGCGGCGCGCACCGGATCTCCTACGTCGTGGTGTGGAGCAACGAGGACGCCGGCACCGGCTTCGTGCCCTTCCTGCTCGCGGGCGGCTTCGGGCGCTTGAGCGACATCGAGGACGCCCTCAGCCTCACCGTCGACCGCCACGGCAGGGTCCACGACCCCCGTCTACCTCGGGTGCACGACGTGCGGATCGAGCTTTCCCGAGAACCGCACCGCGCTCGACGAGACCTTCACATCCTTTAACGGGAAGTACTTCGGCCACCATCCCATCCTCCGCGTGGCCACCGGCAACAACGACTTCTCCGATCAGGGCAGCACGCCGTTTCGCTTCCAGCAGGCGCTCGCCGCGCCGCCTCGCCCGGGCGAGGCGCGAGAGGGAGCGATGGACCGCAATCCCTGGAGCTACGCCATCACCGATGAGGAGGTCAAGCGGGAACGCGAGGACTTCTCGACCGATCCGGGCTCGCCCGCGCCCGGCGACACGCGCCAGAACCTCATCCTGGAGCTCGATAGCGCGACCACCGACGTCGCCGCGGTCGGAGTCGACGTTCGGCTCGCCGGGGATTCCCGCATCTACCGCAACGACTTCGACACGACGGACCCGCTCTACGCCGGGGGCCGCGGCCGCACGGTGGTCAAACTTCCCCTCGCCGAGGTCGGTCGATCGATCAGCATGATCCGTCTGCGCCTCCAGCCCTCCGGCTCGCGCCCCTCCATCCGCCTCCATCGACTCCGGGTCCTGCAGTACGCCGACGGCGCGATCCGCGCTCCCCGCGGTCCGACGATCCGCGAAGCGCCCTAGCCGGTGAACCTCGGCCGGTGTGGTGCGGGCCGGTGGTGCGTTCGCGAGCGGCGATGCGGTCGTCTTGCCGGTACGACGGGTCCGGCGTTGGGCGGGATGTAGGGCGCGAGTCCCCGCTCGCCGGCCTCGACGTCGAGGATCGCCTGGTGGGCCATGTTGCCGGTGAAGAAGCTCTGGTTGGCGACGATCAGCCTGGTTCCCAGGAACATCACGCTCGAGGGGTTGTCGAACGGGACCGGCGAGCCGTTGTTCCCGGTGAACGGCGCGTTGGGGAACCGCTCGATCTCGCGTCCGTCCATGGTCACCTCGGCGATCTGGTTCGTCGGTCCGACCAGGGCGATGTAGACGTGGCCCGACCGGGCGATGGCAAACCCGTCGGGAGCGTCGAAGGGCCGGCTCTCCCAGATCTGACGCAGCGCTCCGGGACGGTCGCCGGCCCCGATCGGGACGGCGTAGAGCTTGCCCGTGGTGGGGTTGAGCGCGCCGAGGCCCCCGGAGCTCGCCTGGGTGAAGAGCAGCGTGTGGCGGTCGGCGGCGAGCTCGATGCCCGAGGTGCCGAACATGTTCCCGTCGAGCCGGGGGTCGGCGAGCCACACCTTCGCCGGGCCGCCCCGCGGCGGCACCCGCCAGATCACCGCCTGCTGGAAGTCGGTGACGTACAGGCTCCCGTCGGGTCCCCACGCCGCGTAGTCGGGCTCGGGCGAGAGGTCCTGCTTGGCCGGGGAGCATGGGCCGGGCGGCGTGCCGAGAAGCGGGCACGTCGGCAGATCGGCAAACGTCGAGTAGGTGCTCTGCCGGCCCGTGCGGGTGTCGAGCACGAGCGCCCGTGCCGGGCTCTTGTCGAGGAGGATGAGGCGGCCGTGGGCGTCGCTGATGGGCACCTGCACGCCATGGCCCTGGGAGAGGTCCTGCCCGACCACGGTCCACGAGCGCAGCAGCGTGCCGCCTCCCGTGTACTCGATCACGCGCGAGGGGACCGTGTCGCCCGCCGGGTTCACGAAGGTGCCCTCGTAGACGCGGCCGTTGGGATGCACGTAGGCCAGCGCGGGGAATCCGGGGGGAGGGATCAGCCCGAGCACCCGCGTGTCCCACTTAGCTCGGCCCTGCGCGCCCGCGGGCGCGAGCAGGGCGCTCAGGGCGAGGACGGCGAGGAGGATGATTAGGCGCCGCGGGCTCATAGCTGGTCGAGCACCTCTACGGCCGCCCGCTCGCCGGAGCGCACGGCGCCGTCCATGTAGCCGTTCCAGTAGGTCGAGGTCTCGGTGCTCGCCCAGTGCACCGACCCGAACGGCCGGCGCAGGGCCGGCCCGTAGGACAGCAGCGTCCCGGGGCCGGCGATGCCGACCGGTGCTCCGCGGCTGAAGCGCTCGTTGGGCCAGAAGGTCTCGAGGTACTCGGTCGGTCTCTGCGCCGCGGGATCGGGGAAGAACTCTTGCAGCTGGTCGAGCACCGTCTGGCGGCGCCTCGCGGGCGAGAGCGCGAGGAACGCGCGAAGCGCGTCGCCGCCGACGAAGCCGAAGACGATCCCCGGCTTGTCGTCGGGGGGTGAGTCGTCGAAGGTCACGTTGAGCGGCCCCGCGGTGGAGACGACGCTGCCGTTGAGGCCCTGATCGCGCCAGAACGGACGCTCGTAGGCCACCGCGACCTTGCCCAGGAACCCCTGCTTGAGGCCGCGACCGAGCTGCTCGCGGGCCCGCGGCAGGACGGGATCGAAGACGAGGCGGTTGCAAAGGGCCGGCGGCAGCGCGACGATCGCCCGCCGGCCGATCACGGTGAGCTTCGCGGACTCCACGCGCACGGAGCCGAAACGCTGTCTCACCCGGTGCACCGGCGAGCCCAGCACGACGCGACGCCCGAGCGCCTTGGCGGCGCGCAGAGCGATGAGCTGCGAGCCGCCGACAAAGCGATACATCTGGGCGCCGTCGCGCGTGTCGAAGTTGCGCTCGAAGGTCCCCGGATTGCGCTCGTCGCCCGAGGCCGCGATGTAGAACAGCGTGAAGAGCAGCGAGAGCTCACGCGGCTCGGCGCCGAAGATGGGGCGGGTGGCCGCGGAGACGAGCTCCCGGAAGCGCGGAGTCGCGGAGCGCTGCGCGATGAAGGTCTCGAGGGTCTGACCGTCGTAGGAGGCGGCGTTGGCGGCCTCCCACGGGGCGTCGACCGGCACGGTGCTGGCCATCTGGTCGAGCTCGGCGACGAGCGTCGCGAGCTCGGGCAGGATGGTCGGATCCGGCGGAGCCGTCCCGGTCGGGCTCGTGTCGCTGTAGGTCGAGCGCTGCCCGTCGGCGAGGTAGACGTTCTGGCCCGTGTCGAAGGTCGGAAACGTCTCGACCCGGAGCTCCCGGGCGAGCGCCTGGACCCGGTTCTGGGTGGGACCGACGAACGTGCCGCCGGCCTCGGAGATCACGCCGCCGCCGAGGTGGTGGTTGAACACGCGTCCCCCGACCCGATCGCGCGCCTCGAGCACGATCACCGACTTGCCCGCGTGCACCAAGCGGCGCGCGGCGCTCAAGCCCGCGAACCCCGCGCCCACCACGACGACGTCGACCTTGCGCACCGGCGTCTTCCGGCGTCGGGCGGTGGCGGGGTCGGCGCCGATGAGCGCTCCCGCGCCCGCCACGGCGCCGGCTTCGAGGAACCGCCGGCGGCTGATTGCATCCTGGGTCATCCCGATCCTTCCTACCCGCTCGCGGGCACCGACGACATGGCGACGAACGAAGGATGCACCTTCGAGACGTCGGTACGCGCTGATTCCCGCGAAGCGTCCCGGCCGAGGTGCGACTCGCCCGACGCCAGAAGTGCTAAACAGAGCCTCTCCTTCCCCCTCGTCCTCGAAGCAGCCCTTGCGTCGTCTCCTCTCGGTCATGTTCGCCGCCGCGGCGCTCCTCGCCGTCTCGCCGGCCGCCGCGCTCGCCCGCACCGACATCGCGCGCAACGTCCTGCCGCCGGGCGAGTTCGGGGGGGTACCGACGACAAGCCACTCGACCGACCAGATCCCGCCCTACGACGCGCTCACCCCGCTGCGCGGCAACGTCACGCAGCCGGACATCTTCCGCCTCTTCAAGCCCGAGGACTTCAAGCCCATTGGCGCCTCGACCGTCGAGAACACCGGCCGCCCGGGCCTCAAGATCCTGCGCGATTCCTTCGGGGTTCCCCACATCTACGGCCAGACGCGCGCGGACACCTGGTTCGGCGCCGGCTTCGTGGCGGCCGAGGATCGCGGGCTGCTGCTCAGGCTCGGCCGCAACCCGGCGCGCGCCGCGGTGGCCGACATCCCGGGCGTGAACGCGTTCGCCCTCGTCACCGGCGGAGGGGTCTACCTCCCGAGCAAGCAGGCCGAGGATCTCGTGACCTCCGAGCAGCAGAAGCTCGTCGCCGCCTACGGCGCCAAGGGCCAGCAGATGCTCGTGGACTTCGACGCCTACGCCGAGGGGGTCACCGCCGGGTTCCGCCACACCGGCGCCCCGCTGGCCCAGCCGTGGGATCGCAACGACGTCATTGCCGTCGCCGCCTTCATCGGCTCGATCTTCGGCAACGGCGGCGGCACCGAGGCCCAGAACGCGGACCTCCTCGCGCGGCTCCAGGCCCGGCTGGGTAGGGCGCAGGGCACCGGCGCCTTCCAGGATCTACTCCAGCCGAACGACCCCGAGACGCAGACCACCACGGCCCGCCGCTTTCCGTACGGGTCGGCGTCCGGCGGCGCCACGGCCGGCTCGCCCGCGATCGACGCCGGCTCAGAGCAGGCGGCTCCGAACATGCCGCTCTCCGGCGCGCCGTCACCGCCGGCGCCCCGGCTCATGTCGAACTTCCTCGTGGTGGGGCCGAACCGGTCGGCCAACCGCGACCCGCTCGCGGTCATGGGGCCCCAGCTCGGCTACTTCTACCCCGAGATCGTCTTCGAGGGCGACCTTCACGGCCCCGGCATCAACGCCCAGGGCTCGCTGGTGCCCGGCGGCGGCGCCACATCCTCATCGGTCGCACGAAGGACTACGCCTGGAGCCTCACCTCGGCGAGCAACGACAACCGCGACGAGTTCCTCGAGCAGCTCTGCAACCCGGACGGCTCCGCGCCGGCGCGAAGCTCCGACCACTACCTCTACAAGGGCAAGTGCCGGGTGATGGAGACCTTCGACGCCGGCACGCTGAACGGCGCTCCGCAGCGCTTTCACATGACTGTCCACGGCCCCGTGCAGAGCACCGTGACCGCGAACGGACGGCCCTACGCGGTGGCGCGTCAGCGCTCGACCTTCGGACGGGAGTCGGTCAGCATCGCCGCCCTGCGCGACATGACCCTCGGCGCCGGGCGCACCGTCAACGCTTCTACCGGGCCGCCAACGAGTTCGGCTTCACCTTCAACTGGGCCTACGCCTCACACCGGCACGTCGCCTTCTTCTCGGCCGGGCAGCTCCCGCGCCGCGCACCGGGGCTCAACCGGATGCTCCCGACCCTCGGCACGGGCGCCTACGACTGGCGCGGGTTCATCTCGCTCGGCGAGCACCCGCACGAGTCCGATCCGCCGGGCGGCGTCTTCCTCAACTGGAACAACAAACCGGCGCCGGACTGGATCTCGGGCGATGACCAGCACTCCTACGGCTCGGTGCACCGCGTCGAGCTCTCCGATCACTTCCCGGCCAAGGTCCGGCTGCGCGACGTCGTCTCGATCATGGACCGCGCCGCCACGGAGGATTTGCGCGGCACCCAGGTCTGGCCCGATGTGGCCGCGGTGCTGCGCACGGGTCGCGCCCGACGCGCGCACGGCGCAGGCCGTGCAGCTGGTCTCGGACTGGTCGCGGCGCGGCGCCAGCCGCCTCGACGCGAACCTAGACGGCAAGATCGACGACCCCGGCGCCGCGATCATGGACCGTGCGTTCTCACGGATCGCCGACGCGGTGATCGTGCCGCGGCTCGGTTCGGTGGCCGACGCGCTCGCGAACGTCAACCCGCGCGACCGACCCGCGAACCGGGGGGCTCGTCCTTCGGCGCGGGCTGGTACGGCTACGTGGACAAGGATCTGCGCACGCTGCTCGGGCGCCGGGTGCAGGGACGCTTCCACATGCGCTACTGCGGCCGCGGCTCCCTGACCGCTTGCCGCGAGTCGCTCTACGCGGCGGTGCGGGCGGCCGCGGACGAGCTCGCGGCCCAGCAGGGCTCCGACCCGCGGGCGTGGCGCTCGGACGCCACGAAGGAGCGCATCCGGTTCTCGCCCGGGCTCATCCAGAACACCATGCGCTGGACGAACCGCTCGACCTTCCAGCAGGTGCTCGAGTTCGTCAACCCGGTGGTGGCGGCGCGGACGCCGCGCCGCCACCGCGCCGCGCCGCCACCGCGCCGCGCCGCGCTTCACGGGCTGAGGAGGGCGGCCGCCCTCCCTGCCCGGGCGTGGTTCCTTGATGGCTACCGCCGCGAAGAGACGCGTATGCCGCACAGCGGGGGGGGTATGGAGCAAGATGATCGTGTGCGTGTAGCACGACAGCGACGAGTCGTGGTAAACGGCGTGGGTCGCGCAGCGACCCTCGAGGGCCGAGCTCGCCGAGGGCCTTCAGATCGGCGGGTGCAGGACGCGCGAGGCGAACGTGAGCATGGAGGCCACGCGCCCGCGCCAGAGGCGGAAGGAGTGTTTGCCGGGGTAGAGCGCCTGGGTGATCTGTCCGCCGACGGCGCGGAATCGGGCCGTGAACTGCGCCAGGTAAGTCAGCTCGTGGTCATCGCGTCCCTGGTAGGCGAACGCTCGCATGGGGTAGCGGTGCAGCTCTGCCTTGAGGGTGCTCACATAGAGCGCCGGGGAGTTGCGCAGCAGGTTGCGCTCGGGCTCGTGGCGGAAGGCCTGGGTGCGGTCCTCGACGAAGAAGCCCGACCAGCTCTCGAAGCTCGCGAACGTCGCGGGGTGATGCAGGGAGATGTTGGCCGCTCCGTACCCGCCGGTCGAGAAGCCGGCGAGCATCCGGGCTCCCCGCCGGCGAACCGTCGGCCAGCGGGCGTCGACCGCCCGCACGGCGTCGAGGACGAGATTCTCGTAGCGGCCGAGCGCGGTGTTCGACCACTCGGTATCGGGCGGTCCGTCATGGACCCGGCCGTAGGGCATCACGATCAGCATCGGCCGCACCTTGCGCCGGGCCAGCAGCCGGTCGAAGGTGCTCGGCACCGCGGCGGCGTGCACGTAGGTCTCGGGGTAGCTCGGACCGCCGTGCAGGAGGTAGAGGACCGGAAAGCGCTGCCGCCGCGCCGCCTCGCGCCGGTAGCCGGGCGGTAGGTAGATCAAGTAGTACTTCTCCGCGCCGACGGCAGCGGAGAAGAACGACACCCGCAGCACCCGGCCGCGGGCAGGCGTCGCCGTTCGGTGCGAGCGGCGGCGGTGATGGTGGGAGCGGTGGCGCCGGACCGGCGCCCGGCGCGGCATGGCGCGCGCGAGCGGCCGCTGGGCGAGCGGTCGTGGGCGCGGCCGAGGGGAGGCCCGAGCACCCGGCCACGCCGCGGCGAGTCCCACACCGAGCACGCTCAAGCCGGCAAGCACAAGCACCCAACGTTTTCGCACCGAACGCACCACGACGGACTCCTGAGAATCGAAGAGGCACCCTAACCGGCGCTAAAGCCGGCGCAGCGACCCGCGTCCAGAAGCTCGCAGCGTGACCGGCAAGCCCCCCCGGCCGAGCTACCTTCGCGCGCCCGACGCCTCCTGGGCGAACGCGGCGAGGGCGAGCGCGGTGTAATCGTCGGTGGGCTCGGTGCTCGGCGCAGCGATCGCGTTGTCCCAGTAGCGCGCTCCCTGACCGGTGAAGGCGCGAAAGGGATCGGCACCGGCACTCGGGCAGCGGCGATAGCCGTCGGGAAGCCCTGCGCCCCGAAAGCCGGCGATCGCGTTCGGTCCGTCCACCGTCGCGCCGAGCAGGAGCGCTCCGCTGCCGGTGAGCGAGCCGGCGAGGTTGGCGATCTGGTGCTGGAGGCAGTGGGGGAAGGTGCTCCCGGCGCCCACGACGAACGACGATCCCCAAGCGTTGTGGCCGAGCACCCAGTCGCGCTGCGCGGTCGCCAGGCCCTCGAAGCGGTGGCTGTGGGTGAGCTCGTCGTACCAGCGTGCCTCCAGCGCATATCCCAGGGCGTGGGGAACCGAGTCCACGATGCCGTCGACGTCGCTCAACCCGAACCGGTCGCGCCGCGCGGCGCGCTCGCCGGCCCGGAGCTGATCGGCCAGATCGCCCGTGAGATCCCCCGGCAGCACGTCGAGGTTGTCCGTGCTGCCGGGGCTCCGGCGCTCGCTGTCGGAGATCGCCCGGTGTAGCTCGTAGTCGGCGAGCGGGGAGAGCTCGTAGAGGTTGAAGGAGTCCTCGCCCGCTCGGGCGGACTTCATGGCGCTCGACGCCCAGGCGGCGCCCCGCGCGAGGTAGTAGCCTGGTGCGTGCCGCGCGCCGCTGCCCGGCGGCGCGTCGACCGAGGCGAAGTAAAGCTCGGTCGCGCCGAGCGCGAGGTCGCCCTGCCACGCGGTCTGGGGGTAGTAGCCGTGCGGCGTCGAGGTCGTCAGGGTCCCGACGTGACGGGTCCGCGCCCGGTCGAAGATGCGCTCGCCGGCCCGGCGGCATCGCTCGGCATACGGCGGATCGCTCGCGCGGAAGAGCTGCGCGCACAGCCCGAACGAGGCGGCGAGGCGTCCCGCGAGGTTGGGGCTGACCGGCCGACCGGCGGCGACGGCTCGAAGTACCGGGCGCTCGCGGAGGTAGCGAGTGGCGCTTCGGCCTCCGCGGAGGTGGTCGTCGCGCTGGGGAAGACGCCAGACGTCGTGGTCGCCAAGGATCCGCTCACCGTGGCCGTCTCCCACCCCGACCTGGTAGTCGACCGGTCCGGCCCCGTCGTGGGACATCTTGAGGAGCCAGTCCGAGCCGAACCGGGCCTCCTCGACGTTGCGCGCCCCGACGCCCGCGAGGGGGTAGTGCAGCGCGGAAAAGGAGAGCAGCGCATCCGAGAAGCTCGCCGTCTCGACGAACTTGAGGTAATCGCCGGCGTCGAACCACCCTCCCGAGACGTCCTCCGGGCCGCCGGCGCGAACGAGGCGGCCGGAGAACTCATCCTTCCGGTACGCCGGGGGTCGGTAGACGAGGGCGCGCCGGTCATTCAGATGGGCCGGGCGGCGTCCGAGCACGCTCGAATCCACGACCGCTCCGTCGCGCTGGCCGGCGAAGAAGCGCAGCGCGTTTCCCACCAGCGGTGAGTAGAGGGCGGCGGGGTCCTCGACGGCGAAGGCCCCCGACCGCGCGCCCACCGGCCCGCTCACCACGACGACGTAGCGCCCGCTCGCGCGCAGAGGGGTGAGGTCCAACCGGTACAGGTGGCGGTAGGCGCCGTTCCACGGGCCGGAGTCACGACCCGGAGAGAGCCGCAGCACGACCTGCCCGCGCTGATCGAGCACCGTGGCGCTCGCGCCGCGCTCCGCCACTGTGGACATCAGGGTGGCGAGCTTCCGGTCCGACGGCGCGTAGCCCACCTGGTTCACGCGCACCCACGCCCGGCCTGCGCGCGCGGCGGCTCGAACGGCGCGTCCGCTGGCGCTCAGGCTGCCGGGAACGAGAGCCAGGGCGCCGGCCAGAACGAGCGCCAGCGCGCTTCGGAGGGCGGCGCGGCTCATCGTGCGCCTCCTCTCATCCTCACGCGGGCCCGTGGGTGCGAACCACGGTGAGCGACTGGGGGGCGAGCACGAGCGTTCCGTCGCCTCCGATGGTCCCGTGGGTGGGAGGCCGGTCGGGGCGCGGGAAGCCGAACTCGCCCCGCGGATGCCACACGTACTCCGCCGCGGAGAGGCGATAGAAGTCGAGCGGACCTCTGAACGGCGAACTTAGGCCCTTGCGCCGGCCCAGAAGGTGGACTGTCCACGTGCGGGTCGGGTCCTTGTTGACGAGCTCGATCGCGATCCGCCCGTCGGGGCGGCGCACTGAGTAGGCGCTGACGGCCGGCTCACCGCCCGGGTAGCGGGCGCCCGAGTCGGTCTGAAGGACGAGATGGCGGCCGTCGCCCGGCTGCGCCCATTCGCGCGTCAGCAGGCGCGCGCCGTAATAGGTGGCAAGCGGATGCTGGATGTGGCGGTCGCCGTCGGAGAGGAAGAGAGCCAGGTTGCCCCACGTGTTGCAGGCGGAGCTCTCGCGGATGAGGGCGTCGGGCTCGTAGCCGTAGAGATAGGCGACCTCTCCACCCAGCGTGAGGAACTGCCCGACCGTGTCGGCGTTGAACAGCGCCCCGGCGCGGTCGACCTCCGGCTCGCCCGCGAATGCGGAGTACCCGTACTCCGTGATGAGCTTCGGGAAGTGCGCAGGAAGACCGGCGCGCACCTGACGGGCGAGGATGTCGGCCAGGAGCCCCGGGGCTCGGGCCAGGTTGGGCGCTGAGGGCGCGCAGACGTCGTCGAACGGGTACCACTCGAAGGAGAAGAAGTTGAACGCGCCCAGCGCGCGCCGGCCGCGAAGCTCCGCGAGGAAGCGCTGCATCCAGGAGCTCACCCCGCGGCGATCCGGCCAGTAGACCCAGTCGGGTATGGCGGTCTGGAAGCCGGGACCGCCGAGCCGTACGTGAGGGCTCACGCGATGAAGTGCGCGCGCGAACCGGGCGTACAGGGCGCCATAGTCCTCCGGGCTCGCGAGCTGTCCGTCGGGTTCCTCGCCCAGTTCGACACGCCGCACCGGGTAGTGACGGCGACGCAAGAAGCGGAGCTCGGCAGCGGCGTCCTCGGGCGTTCCGTAGAGCACCGCGACCGGGACGAGCACCGGCCGTGCTCGAGTCAGCCCGCTCGCGAAGACCCGGTCGAAGCTCGGCTGCTCGGTGTGAGGATCCCGGTCCTGGGCACGGTGCCATGGGTCGGTGGACGACACGTAGGCGTCGCTCTGGCGCGCGTTGGAGGGCGCATGGCGGATGAGGTCGCGGAAGCGGCGACCAACGAGTGTGCCCACGGACATCTCGCGGATGGCGTAGCCCAGACGGTCGCGAATGTCGCGGGATCCGGCCGGTCCCTGGTGCGAACTGCGGAGTAGCAGCACACGCAGGTAGCGGACCTTGAGCGCCGGCCCACTCAAGCGCACGGTCTGAGCTCCGGGGTGACCGGCGAGGCGACCGAGGGGGAGGGTGCGCCACCGCCCCGAGAGCGGCGCGGTGGTGAAGATCGCGTTGCCGCCCACCCATTCCTGCACTACGAACCGGGCGGCGTACGGCGCGCCCCAGTCGAGGCGCAGGGCGTTCACCGCCCGTGGTCTTCCCAGGTCGACGAGCGCCCACTGCGGGTGGCGCACGTCGCTCTGGTGCGTGAAGTGGGAGTCGAGGTAGGGATTGCTCTTCCAGAACGTGCGCGGGTTCCCGTCATCCAGCCGCGAGTAGCCGTCGTCGTTGGCCTGGTCGATCGTGTCTCCGCGTCGCGGCAGGCGATAGCCGTAGGAGACGCCGAAGCGGCCGGCCGGCCGGCTCGAGGAGATCCAGTACCCCTCGTGGTGGAGAGGGTCGCTCCACCGCCCGCGGGGATTCCAGTGCCAGGCCTCCACGCCGAGCTCGGTTCGGAGGCGGTAGCTGAGGGCGCCGAAACCGGCCGAGCTCATCGCCCGCAGATTCGGGCGCGTGTAGATCCGGGCGGTGTCGCCTTGGTCGTGGCCGTCGAGCCCGGCGCCGAGCGCCCGATCCGGCCGGAAGGCGCTGACCGGAAGATCGAGGCCGACGGTGATCGTCGCCGAGGAGGAGGTGGCCGAAGCGGCTCCGGCGGCGGGAGCTCGCGCCGCGAGCCCAGGGATGAACACTGCGGCGCACCCGAGCACCAGGCCGAGCACCACCGCGGCAGCGCGGCGGCCCTTCATCGCGCGGCGTCCTGCGCCGAAGCGGGGCCCGATGGCTCGGGCAGCTCGAGCTCTCCGCTGCGGGCGATGTGCTGCCACCCCAGGCGGATGCCGCGGAGCGCGCTGACCACGGACTGGAAGACCACGAGGTACATGATCTGCCGATAGACGAGCTGCTGCGCTGGCAGGGCCCACAGCGGCCGTGGCGACTCGCGGTCGAGCCGGAAGGCGTAAAGCGCGAGAACGAGCTGGAACGCGTTGAACGCGACCCAGTAGCCGACTATGGGAAGCGGGTCGAGGAACAGAAGGCCGTAGAGCGCGAAGAGGTCGATCAGCGGCGCCGCGAACGGCAGAACGATCTGGAAGAGCGCGAGGTAGGGCAGCGCGCGCCGCCCGATGCGCGCCTGGTCGGCGCGGCGCACCGCGCCGCGGTGCTTCCACACCGCCTGCAGGGTCCCGTAGGCCCAGCGGTAGCGCTGGCGCCACAGCCCGCGAAGGGAGTCGGGCGCCTCGGTGTAGGCCAGCGCGTCCTCCGCGTAGACCACGCGCCACCCAGCGCGACCCAGGGCGATCGTGACGTCGGTGTCCTCCGCCAGCGTGTCGCCGGAGAAGTTTCCGACCTCGGCGAGCGCGGCGGCGCGAAAGGCGCCGATCGCCCCGGGCACCGTCGGCATGCAGTCCAGCACCTCGTACATCCGGCGGTCGAGGTTGAAGCCCATGACGTACTCGATGTGCTGCCAGCGCCCGAGCAGGCCCCGTCGGTTCGCCACCTTGGTGTTGCCCGACACCGCTCCGACGCACGCGTCGCGCAAGGGCAGCACGAGCCGGCGCACGGTGCCCGGCTCGAACACCGTGTCGGCGTCGACGCTGACCACGATGTCGTGACGGGCCGCCTTCAGGCCGCGGTTGAGCGCCGCCGCCTTGCCCGCATTGGGCTGCACGATCAGTCGCACGCGCGCCAGCCCGAGCGCCTCGACGATCTCGGGCGTCGAGTCCTCCGACCCATCGTCAACGACGATCACCTCGAACTCGGGATAGTCGCTGCCCGCGAGGGATCGCACCGAGCGCTCGATGTCGACCTCCTCGTTGTGGGCGGGTACGATGATCGACACCGGGGGCCTGAACGGCTTTCCCCCGACGACCGCTCGGCGCGTGTGCCGGGTGTGCCGGCGGGCGAGCCCGAGGAGGGCAAGCATCCGCAGCGCGGTGAGCACACCGACGAGCAGCACCACCACCGTGAGAGCACGGGTGACCGCGGACGCCGTGCGCAGACTGCCGACGAGTAGGCCGCTGCGCAGCCGCTCCCACGCCGTCGAGGAGAGCTCCACCGCGCTTCGCGGCAGTCCGGCGAGGTTGGACAGCGGCACAAGCCGGTAGCCGCGACGCTGGAGCGCGGGGATGAGCCTGTCAAGCGCGGCCACCGTCTCGGCTCGGTTGCCGCCACCGTCGTGGAGCAGCACGACCCCGCCCCGACCGGCGGGGGGCATGGCGTTGCGCACGATGCTCTCCACGCCTGGCCGCTGCCAGTCCTCCCCGTCGTAATTCGTGAGGGAGATGACGTAGCCGTCGCGCGCGAGGCGGGCGTAAGCCGTCGCCTGGCGGCTGGTGACTGCGGCGGTGGTGGAGGAGTACGGCGGGCGGAAGAGCCGCGGCCGCATGCCGATGATGCCGGCCACGACGCTCTGCGTGAGGCCGAGCTGGAGGTTGGCCTGCCAGGGCGAGAGGGTGGCCGGATCGGCATGCGTGAACGTGTGGTCCCCGATCTCGAACCCGTTACGGTAGAGGGAGCGCAGCACGTCGGGGTAATGCGCCGCCTGAGTCCCGACCACGAAGAAGGTCGCGGGCACCCGGTAACGCGCGAGCACTCGCTCGATCTGAGGCGTCCAGCGCGCGCTCGGCCCGTCGTCGAAGGTGAGCGCGATCCGCCGCCCCGGCGAGCCGCCGAGCGGCGCGAGGCCGTGAGGCCCCGCGGTGAGCAGCGGGCCAAGGCCCGCCAGGGGAGTCGCTCCTTCGCCGCTCGTCGGTCCCGTGGCGCTGGCGCCGACCCGGTGCGCCGAGATCCCCTGAACGAGCAGCATCCCCACGAGGGCCACCAGGCAGAATACGAACAGCAGCCAGTGGCCCGAGGGCCGGCGCCCCACTCGCATCGAGCGCAGCGATCTACGCATGGCGAGCGCTCAGCGCAGTGTGAGCGTGTAGTCGGTCGTGCGGACTCTTACGGGCGATGCGAGCCTCCATTGTCTCGTCCTCACGAGGTAGGTCCAGACGTCGACGCGGTCTACGGACTGCGCGAACCCGGGTCGGGATGCCGGGTCGTAGGCGTGGGCGAGGTCGGCCCTCCGGGCCGCCAGGAACGCGAGCAGGTACCGCCGCTCGCTGATCGCATGCGAAGGCCTGCCTCCCGCTCGGCGCGTGGCCCTGCGCACGAGGGCGGGAACCCCGTCGGGATCGTCGCCGTCGCCGTGCTGCACCATCGCGTCGTAGAGCGCGGCCAGCGATAGGGGTGTGCGCAGGCGCAGCGCGCGCCAGAGCCGCACGGCGGGGAAGTAGTAGAGCTCATCCACCACGGCGTCCTGCACCGCACGCTGGCGGGGACTGCGACACGTGGCGCGCCACGCGCTGGGAAGCCGCTGGAGGCCCGCGGTGCTCCCGTCGCCATGCCGAGCGAGCTCGCGCAAGCGGGGAAGCAGAGGCTGCAAGGGGTTGCCGGAGGCAATCCGCGTGTAGCGCTCGGCGACCTCGAGAAGATCCCCCGTCGCCGAGGTAAATCCCGCGCGCCCGACGGTGTAGCCGCGGCCGTCGCCCAGCGCTTCTACGTGACAGTAGGGGATCGACGTGGTCGAGTTCTCGAACTCCGAGACAAGCTCATCCGCCCGTCGGCGCTCCGCCGTCGTCAGGCCCGGCAGAACGTGGGCGGCGCGGCCCGCCGTGCGCGAAGGGATGGCGCTGGCCTCGCCGCTCGCCGACGCGCAGCCCGAGAGCACCAGCGCGACGACGGCGAGGGCCAGGGAGGAGAAGCGGCTCATACGAGACGCGAGGCGAGCCGACGCTCGGAGGTGCGCAGACGCGTCCCCCCGCCAGTGCGGTTTGCCCGGGCGCGAGCGCGAGGCCGACTCGAGAGACCGCTTCGCGCGCGGCGCCGGGATCGTGCACGCCTAGTCGGGCGCCGGTGTGAAGTGGTGCGGCGCTCTGCCCGTCTCGGAGGTCGAGCCGTGTGGGCTGCGGGCGCGGTGGAAGCCGAGCGCTCCGTGGCGGGGGGCTGATAGTCGACCATGTCGGTGCGAGCTACCGACTCGCTGACCCCCAGGGGGGCGCCTGCCGGCCGAGGCCGCGGGCGCGCCTCCCTCGCAGGGGACGGCAAGCGCCCGATCTCGGCCAGCTCTGGTCCTCGCGGCGCATGAGTTTCTCGCTGCACCCGCAGCAAGCCGGGGCGAACCCCCGGTAGCCGCACGAACCCGGGGATTCCGGCTCCCAGGGTGAGCATCCACGCCGCCGCGAGCAGCGCGATGCTCCACCCGCCGACCGTCACCCAGCGTGCGCGCCCACCGTGCTCGGTCACGAAGACGGCGTTGCCCGTGGTGGCCGGCCGGTCCCAGCTCACCCGTGCCGGCGGCTCCTCTTCGGCGCGAACGCGTTCCTCGTCAGAGACACGGAGCATCGACACCGAGGGTATCGGCGCCCCCTATGCGACTCATTAGGGCCCTATGAGCGGGTTTTCATGTTGGGATACGCCCGCTAAGGCCGCACGAACGTATCCGGGTCCGGTCCGATGCGCTCGCCCACGTCGAGCGCGTCGATCTCGGCCATCTCCTCGTCGCTGAGCTCGAAGTCGAAGACGTCGAAGTTCTCCGCGATCCGCTCCGGAGTGGCCGACTTGGGGATCACGACGTTGCCTATCTGCAGATGCCAGCGAATCACGACCTGGCCGGGCGTCTTGCCGTGCGCTTCGGCGATCTGCGTGATGGCGGAGTCGTCGAGCACCTGGCCCTGGGCGAGCGGGCTCCACGCCTCGGTGACGATGCCGAGATCCTCGTGCTCGCGCCGTAGCCCCACCTGCCCGAAGCGGGGATGGAGCTCGATCTGGTTGACCGCGGGCGTCACGCCGGTCTCCTCCACGAGCCGGTGCAGGTGCGCGGGTTGGAAGTTCGAGACGCCGATCGCGCGCACAAGGCCCTCGGACTGGAGCTCGATGAACGCCTTCCAGGTCTCGACGTAGCGATCGTGCGCGGGCACCGGCCAGTGGATGAGGTAGAGATCGACGTACTCGCTCTCCAGGCGGTCGAGGCTCGCCCGGCACGCCCGCTTGGCCTGCTCGTGTCCGTGGTCGTCGTTGAAGCACTTCGTGGTGATGAAGACCTCGCCGCGCTCGAGGCCGGCGGCGTGGATGGCCTGCCCGACGCCCGCCTCGTTGCGGTACGCCGCGGCGGTATCGATGTGCCGGTACCCGGCGAGCAACGCCCGCGTCGCGACGTCGGCGGTCTCCTTCGGAGGCACCTGGAAGACGCCGAAGCCGAGTTGCGGAATCTCGACCTCGCCGCGGAGAGGGAGTTGGGGGACACCGGAGAGAAAGCTCATGCTTCTCGCCGTGCCCCGCTGTGCCGCGGAGCAAACCCCGGCCCCCCGGAGCGCTCGCGAGCTAGCCAAACGGCTTGGCGGCCATGAAGAAGATCGCCGTGAGCACCAGCACCCCGAGCAGGATCTCCGTTGCCATGTAGCGACCGTAGACCCGTGCGTACTCGGGCCCGAAGGTGACCTCGCCCCCGACGCCAGCGCCCTCGACGTCGGCCCGCGCGAGGTCGGCCAGGCGGCGGCTCGCGGGCACGATGACCGCACCGCCGAGCGCGCCGATGACCACGAGGATCCCGAGCGGCACGTCGACCCAGACCTTGCTCCAGAGGTGCGCCTTGCTCGCCATGTACGCCCCGAAGAGCAGGATGAGGACGGTTCCCGGGCCCGTGAGCCGTTGGTTCAGCCGGTGCTGGACGTCGTGCAACCCCGGCATCGCCCGCGGGTGGTGGCGGCGGACGTAGGGCATGAGCAGCGATAGGCGAGCGGCAGGCCGAAGGCGGCGATGACGGCGATGATGTGCAGCGCGAGCACGACGGAGTAAGAGGTGAGGGCGGCGGTGGGCATGGGGACCTCCTGGTGGATCGGCGCGGGGGTGGAAGCGCGGTCTTCTGATCCCCCGGACGCTCCTCTGCGTAATCACTTGTGGCGCGCCCGCCCCGCGGCACCGCCCGCACGCCGGCTTCCGAGCCGGCCACCCTCGCACCAAGGAGTCGCATGACCACCGGACTGCTGAACCCGACGCACATCGCGATCGTCCTCGTGATCGCCCTGATCGTCCTCGGACCCAAGCGCCTGCCCGAGCTCGCTCGCTCCGCCGGCCACACCCTGCGCGAGTTCAAGGACTCCGTGAGCGGCGAGAACCACGAGGAGCGCTCCACCCTGACGGAGCCCAGCGCGCCCGAGCCCAGCGCCGGCCGCCCGTAGAGAGCGAGGCGCCTACTACGGGGAGCGCGCAGCGCTCGACGCCCGAACGCAGTCCGGCGTCTATTCGCGCTCAGCGCTTGCTGCGGTGGCGGCGGCGACGAGGAAGCCCTGCCCGCGGCCCATGCGCTCGCCGGCCGCCCGAGCGGCCGCCGCGCCCGCGTGGCTCCCGACCCGATCCGCCGCCGAGCCAGTGGCCGGCGAAGGAGAGCATCGCGGGAACGTGGGCGTGCCACAGCCGCCAGGAGTGGTGACCCGGCCACACCGCGGTCCAGACGTGGCCACCCGCGCGGCGCAGGCGGCCGGCGAAGCGCTGCAGCGCGCTGAGCGGCACGTCGTCGCGGTTGCCCTGGTAGACGAAGGCGTGCAGCGGCATCCGCCTCAGGGCACGGGCGAGACCGCCGACGTACGCGCTCGGACTGTTGGCGCGCAGTAGGCTGTCGGAGGCACCCGCGAATGCGGCGCTCCGCGTCTGGTCAAAGTAGCCCGACCAGCTCTCGGCGACACTGAACGTGTCGAGATGGTGAAGGGCGATGTTCATCGCTCCGTAGCCGCCTTCGGAGAGACCGGCGATCGCCCGGCCGGCGCGCTCGCGTCGGGTCGACCACCGACTATCGACCGCGTGTACCGTGTCGAGGACGAAGTTTTCGTAGCGGCCTGCTCCGGCATTCGCCCACTCGGTGTCGTTGCGGAACCGTCGGCTGGACCCGAACGGCAATACGAGCAGGAAGGGCCGGAGCGTGTTGCGATGGATGAGCTCGTCGAGGCGTACGGCCGCCGCTCCGGCCTGCACGTACTCGTCGGGGCGCCCGGGCGGGGGATGCAGGAGGTAGAGCGCCGGGAAGCGAACTAGGCGGCGGGCCGCGGCGCCGTAGCCGGGCGGCAGGTAGACGAGATACGAGCGCCACGCGCGCAGCGCGGGCGAGAAAAACGACTCGCGCCTCAGGCTGCCGCTCGGCACGCCGGCGGGATCGCGCGGAGGGGGGAACCCGCGGTAGGTCCAGTACGCATCGATGTACGCGAAGCACCCGTAGCCGCCCACCGCGAGCCACGCGAGCGCGGCGGCGGTGAGCAGCCAGCGGCGCGCCACCGCGCGCGAGCACCGGATGCGGGGCAAACGCAGCGGCCCGAGCCGCCGCGGCAACTGCGCTCCCTGGCTCGCCGAGCTCAGCGGCGACCCTTCTTCGCCTCCCGGCGGTCCCAGAGCTTCTTGAGCGTGATGATCTCGAGCAGTCGCTTGAGCATGGTTCCCCTTCTTGAGGGCACAGCCGTGGGCGCTCGGCGCCAAATCGGCCGAGCTTGGCGCTCGACGCTACCACCGCACCAGGCGCCGTCTCGCGCGTCTTGATCTGCGCTTGAGGAAGTTGGGTATAAAAGGGCGATGCGTCCGCTCGACCTGGTCGCTCCGAGCGCATGATGGGTTTGGAGAACCCCCTTCACCTCGCGCTAATCGCGGTGGTGATCCTCATGCTCTTCGGGGCCAAGCGCCTGCCCGAGCTCGGTCGCTCCCTGGGGCGCGGGATGCGTGAGTTCAAGGAGAGCGTCAGCGGCGAGGATCGGGCCCACGAGCTCGACGCCTCGCGGGCCGAGGCGCCTGCGGGCTCTCCTGTGCAGGCCGACTCCGCGGCGGCAGGAGCCGCCGCTCCCGCGCCGGTGCTCGCCGCGGCCGAGAGCGGCGAGGGCTCCTCGCCGCATCCTCCCCCCGCGCCGTAGGGTTCACCCGCTCCCTCGACTCGGGGTGGCCGAGTCGCATCCCCGAGCTCCTTATTCGTGTTGGGGGGCGCTCGGAGAATCGAGCAGGAGTAGTCGCGGAAGCTCTCGGAGGCGAGGGAGGATCAGGGCCTTCAGCGCCCGAATGGTCTGTCCGCGGTTCTCGTGCGGATCACCGCGGCAGCTCCTCTCCGAGCTCCCGCAGCCGCGGAGCGCCCCGGTCACGCGCGGAGACGATGAGGTCGACGTCGCTCGGCCACGCGATCGCCACCTCGGGATCGTCGTAGGCAAAGCCGCGCTCCGTGGCGCCCACGTAGTAGCTCGAGCAGCGATAGATCACGTCGGCCTCGTCGCTCAGCACGCAGAACCCGTGCGCGAAGCCGACCGGGACAAAGAGCTGGCGCATCTCCTCGTCATCGAGCCGGTGGGCCTCCCAGGCGCCGAAAGTCGGCGAGCTCCGCCGGATGTCGACCACCACGTCGAGCACCGCTCCGCGCGCGCAGCGCACGAGCTTGGCCTGCCCGGGATCGGTCTGGAAGTGCATGCCTCGGAGCGTTCCCCGGCGCGAGCGGGAGTGGTTGTCCTGCACTAGGCCGACGCCGACTCCGTGCCGCGCCCATTCGTCCTCCCGAAACGTCTCCGCGAAGAAGCCCCGCGCGTCCCGGTGGACGACGGGCGCGAGCCGCACGGGGCCGTCGAGCTCGGTGGGCAGGCGCTCCATGGCCGGCGCAGGGTAGTCGCGCTCTCGCGCAGAGGTCGCAGAAGGAACACGACCTCGCCCCGTCGAAACCCCCGCTCGCCGATGAAGCGCGCCACCCTGACCACCGCACCCCCTGCCAGCGCGCAGGGCCACCAGAGCCTCTCCTCGTTCATAACCTCGCGCTTCGAGGAGTTTTCCCGCTCCCAGAAGGACGTCGCGCAGTACATCGTCGACCACCTCGACGAGGCCGCCTTCCACACCGCCGAGGAGCTCGCCCGGCGGGCAAACACGTCGAGCTCCACCGTCGTGCGCTTCTCCCAGGCGCTCGGCTTCGAGGGCTTCCCCGAGCTCCAGCAGGCCGCGCGCGAGGAGTACCGCCGCCGGCCGGCCGCGGGCACCGCGATGCCCGCGGTAACCCCGCTCTTCTCGCTCGATCAGTCCGAGTTCGAGTCGGCGGTCGGGGCCGACCACGTCAACGTGGAGGACACCGCCCGCAAGCTCTCCCGTCGCGACGTCGAGGCCGCGATCGACGCGATCGTCGCGGCCGAGCGCGTCCTCATCGCCGGCGCGGACCAGATGGCGTTCTTCGCCTCCTACCTACGCCACCTGCTGATGCTGCTCGACCTCCAGGCGGAGATCGTCGCGAGCCCGTCGCAGGAGGCGCTCGGCCGCCTCTCGCGGATCGACGAGCGCACCCTCGTGATCGGCCTCTCCGCCGGACGCCCGGCTCCGCTGATCGCGCGCACGATGAAGCTCGCGCGCCACCGCGGAGCCGCCACGCTCGCGGTCACCGACGCCACCCTCTCCGAGGTCGCCCGCCTCGCGCGCATCCGGCTCTACTACTCCTCGAACAGCCCCGGATACGTGCGCTCGCACGCCGCGCTGCTCTCGGTGATCCAGGCGCTCGCCTACGGCGTCTACGCCCGCGACGCCCAGCAGTACGACACCCGCATCCGCGCCTTCCGGCTGAAGTAAGGCGGGGCCGGCCGGGGTACACTCGGCCCATGCGCGACGAGGCGACCTTCCGGGTCAAGGCCGGGCTGGCCGAGATGCTTAAGGGCGGCGTGATCATGGACGTGGTCACCCCCGAGGAGGCGCGCCTGGCCGAGGAGGCCGGGGCCTCGGCGGTGATGGCGCTCGAGCGCGTGCCCGCCGACATCCGCCGTGACGGCGGGGTGGCGCGCATGTCCGATCCGACGATGATCCGAGGGATCCAGGAGACGGTCACGATCCCGGTGATGGCCAAGGCGCGCATCGGACACTTCGCCGAGGCCCAGGTGCTCGAGGCGCTCGAGGTCGACTACGTCGACGAGTCGGAGGTTCTGACGCCCGCCGACGAGGCCAACCACATCGACAAGTGGGCGTTCAAGGTGCCCTTCGTGTGCGGGGCCACCAACCTCGGCGAGGCGCTCCGCCGGATCGGGGAGGGCGCGGCGATGATCCGCTCCAAGGGCGAGGCCGGCACGGGCGACATCGTGGAGGCCGTGCGCCACATGCGCCGGATCGGCGGGGAGATCCGCCGGCTCGGGGTGCTCGACGAGGCCGAGCTCGCGAGCGCGGCCAAGGAGCACGGCGCTCCGCTGGCGCTCGTGCGCGAGGTCGCCGAGCGCGGGAAGCTTCCGGTCGTGCTCTTCTGTGCGGGCGGGATCGCCACGCCGGCCGACGCCGCGCTCATGATGCAGCTCGGCGCCGAAGGGGTCTTCGTGGGCTCGGGGATCTTCAAGTCCGCCGATCCCGAGCGCCGGGCGCGCGCAATCGTCGAGGCCACCACGCACTTCCGCGATCCCGAGCGGGTCGCAGCGGCGTCGGAGGGACTCGGCGCGGCGATGAGCTCGCTCGAGACCTCGAAGCTCGAAGCCGAGCAGCTCCTCGCTCAGCGCGGCTGGTAGCTCCGGTGGCGCCCACGATCGGCGTCCTCGCCCTCCAGGGCGACGTAGAGGCGCACGCCCGCGTGCTCGTGCGCCTCGGGGCGAGCGTGCGCGAGGTGCGGGTGCCGACGGATCTCGACGGGCTCGACGGGCTCGTGATCCCCGGCGGGGAGTCCACCGTCATGAGCCTCGGCATAGTCCGGGAGGGGCTCGGCGAGCCGTTGCGCGCGCTCGCGCGGGCGGGCACTCCCGTGCTCGGAACGTGCGCCGGTCTCATCATGGCCGACCGGGAGCATCTCGGCCTGCTCGACATCCGCGCGCGCCGCAACGCCTTCGGCCGCCAGATCCGCTCCTTCGAGGTCGGGCTGGAGCTCGGTGACGGCCGGCCGCTGGAGGCGGTGTTCATCCGCGCCCCGTGGATCGAGGAGGTGGGGGAGGGGGTCGAGGTGCTCGCCGAGGTCGACGGCCATCCCGTCGCGGCTTCTCAGCACGGAGTGCTCGTGGTCGCCTTCCATCCCGAACTCTCGGGGGACGACCGCGTGCACGAGCTCTTCTTGGAGATGGTGCAGGCGCGGGCGCGCTAGGCCCGGGCGGCGCTCAGGCCGCCGGTCGGCTCGAGCGAGTCGGCCGTGCGCCGCGGCGATCGGCGTAGGCGCCGAACTCACGCTCGAAGCGATCCCAGTCGACCTCTCCGGGTCCCTCGGGGGGTCGGGGCGCCGGCTCCTCGGCCTCGGGCTCCTCGTCGCGTGGGCGGTGGCGTGCGAGCCAGCCCGCGAGGCACAGCCCCTCGACGGAGAGAGCCACGAGGATCGCCGCCACCACGCGCAGGTCGGCGAGCAACGCCACGAGCGAGGCGAGGACGACGAGCAGCGAGCACCACACCGCGGCCGCGTAGCGCCGTGCCGGCCAGGCACGCCGAGGACGAGGCCCGAGGTAGGCCGCGAGCAGAGAGAGCACGAGCACGCCGAGCACGGACAGCCTCAGTTCGAGCGGAAGCATCCCCGCGTTGTACCCAAGCCGGGCGCTCCCGGCAACCCCTGGCCGAAGGTTCTCCCCCGACTCCACGCGCCGTCTACTTAGGTGGCTGATTCGACCCACCTCGCGGATGCGGGTGAGGTCGGGGCGGAGGGTGTCTGCCGGGTGGGCTACCCCCCGGGTACCGTATGGGGTACCCCCGGGTAGCCCCTCGGGCACCACGTCGCGCCGTCCCTACGGGCGTCAGGCGGACTCGGCTGCCGCCCGCTCGGGTGCGGCGCGCTCGAGCGACTCCCAGCCCATGTCGCGCTCGCGGTCGGCCTCCTCGGCCTTCGCCCCGCCCCGCAGCCCGAACAGGCGCTTGGCGAAGAGGAGATAGACGACCACCGCCAGGTTGATCACGAACGCGCTGATCTTGAGCGGGGAGAGGCGGTGTGTGAGCTCGTAGACCTCGAGCGGAAGAAAGATCGCCGTGGCGATGAACGTGAGGTACTCCGCCCAGCGCTTCTGGAGCCAGAGTCCGACCGCCTCGATGCCCTCGAGCAACGCGTAGCCGAGGATCGCGCCCGCGAAGGCGTCGAGCTTGTCGGGACGGAGCGTGAAGAGCTTGGTCGCGCTGTGCAGGAAGCCGTGGCCGGAGGTCTGCACGGGGCCCCCGCCGATGCCCGTCTGCACGTCGGTCAGGACGCGGAAGAGCGTGTGGCGCACCGTCTCGCGGGAGGCGAAGAGCAGGATGCCCAGCCCGAGCAGGGCGAGGACGAGGAAGTGCAGCGCGCGGTCGACGGCGATGATGCGCAGGACGATCTTGTCGCGCAGCGGCCGCCCGCGCAGCGGCAGCGCGATCTCGCCGGGCTCGGGGGGGAAGCGGCGACTGCCGCCCCCGGCGGGCGGGCCGAGCGGGAGCCACGAGTCGCACCGCACGCAGCGGTGCCAGCGCACGCCGTCCATCTCGCGCGCCACGAGGGCGTCCTCTTCGCGCAGCTCCGCCGCGTCGGTGCCGATCAGCTCGTGGCCGCGCACCCCGCAGACCAGCAGCTCGTAGTGGAACTCGGGGCGAAAGCGCCGCGGGGCGGAGGTGCCGGGAAGGACCGGGGTGGGCTGATCGCTCGCCACGACGGCGCGAACGCTACGGCATGGGTAGGTTGGAGCGGTGCCGAGCCGATCGTTGGACGCCGCCGTCGGGAACGGCCTCGAGTGGGCCGTGCGCCGCCACCACGTCCGCCGCCTGCGCCGGCTCGGCCATCACGCCGCCTTCGCGTCGCTTCCCGGCGACGGGAGCCTGTGGGCGGCGGGCGATCCCCCGCCGCGCGCGAACTGCGAGCTCGAGGTGCTGATCGACGGCGCCGACGCGTTTCCGCGCATGCTCGAGGCGCTCCACGGCGCGCGCTCGCACGTCCACGTCACGGGCTGGCACGTGACGCCCGACTTCGCGCTCACCCGCGACGGGGAGGAGAGCCAGCTTCGCCGGGTCCTCGCCGAGCTCGCCGAGCGGATCGACGTGCGCGTCCTCGTGTGGGCCGGCGCACCGTTTCGTGCCTTCGAGCCCACGCGCGCCGAGGTCGATCGGGCGGTGGCGCAGCTCAGCGCGAACAGCCGCGTGCGCTGCGAGACCGATCCCCACGAGCGGGTCATGCACTGCCACCACGAAAAGATCGTGATCGTCGACGACGAGATCGCCTTCGTCGGCGGCATCGACATCACGAGCCTCTCGGGGGATCGCTTCGACGCCTCCGAGCACGGCGAGCGCGGAAGCATCGGCTGGCACGACGTGGGCACGCGCCTGCGCGGGCCGGTCGTGCACGACGTGGCGCAGCACTTCAATGCACGCTGGTCGGCGATGACGGAGGAGCACCTGCCTCCTCCCGCCGGTCCGCCGCCTCCCGCGGCCGGCGCCTCCTCGGTGCAGCTCGTGCGCACGGTGTGCGAGGGCATGTACGACTTTGCGCCCCGGGGGGACTTCCGGATCGTCGAGGCCTACCGCCGGGCCCTGCTCTCCGCGCAGCGGCTGATCTACCTCGAGAACCAGTTCCTGTGGGCGCCGGAGATCGCCGAGATCCTCATCGAGAAGCTCCGGCGTCCGCCTACGCCCGAGTTCCGGGTGGTGGTGCTCCTCCCCGCCAACCCCAACAACGGCTCGGACGACACGCAGGGCCAGCTCGGGCTGATCGCCGACGCCGACTCCGAGGGGCGCTTCCTCCCCACGACGATCTACGCGCGCACGGGCGCGCGCTCGGGTCCCCTCTACGTGCACGCCAAGGTGGGGATCGTCGACGATCGCTGGATGACGATCGGCTCGGCGAACCTAAACGCGCACTCGCTGTTCAACGACTCCGAGGTCAACGTGATCACCGACGACGCGGAGCTCGCGCGCCGCACGCGCGTGCGCCTGTGGGCCGAGCACCTCGAGCGCCCCGAGGAGGAGGTCGCGGGCGACCCCACCCAGGTCATCGACGAGCTGTGGAGGCCGACGGCCGAGGAGCAGCTCGCCCGCCGGCGGGCCGACGGCGTGCTCACGCATCGGCTCATGCGGCTCGAGCCGAGCTCGAAGCGCTCACAGCGGCTCCTCGGCCCTCTCCAGGGTCTGCTCGTGGACGGTTAGCCGGGGCGCTTGACGGGCCGGCCCGTGTGGCGCAGGCCGGGAACGAGCCAGACCGCCTCCAGGGCGATTCGCCATGACATCTTGCTCTGGCCCTCGCGCCGGTCGTGGAAGACGATCGGGATCTCCCGCACCCGTAAGCCCCGCAGCAGCTCGCGATAGGTCAGCTCGATCTGGAAGGCGTACCCATGAGAGCGCACGCTCGGCAGGTCGATCGCCTCGAGCGCGGCGCGCCGGTGGGCCTTGAAGCCTCCCGTCAGGTCGCGGATCGGCACGCGCAGGATCGCCCGCGCGTAGAAGCAGCCTCCGCGCGAGAGCGCCCGCCGCACCGGTCCCCAGTCGGCCACTCCGCCCCCGGCGACGTAGCGCGAGCCGAGCACCACGTCGCTCGAGGAGAGCTCGGCCAGCAGCGGGCCGAGATAGGCGGGATCGTGGGAGAAGTCGGCGTCCATCTGGACCACGACGCCGGCGCCGGCGCGCAGGGCGGCGTCGAAGCCGGCGAGGTAGGCGGGACCGATCCCCTCCCGGCCGCTTCGATGCAGAGCACGGATCTGGGGCATCTCCGCGCCCAGATCCGCGACGATCCGTCCCGTCCCGTCCGGCGAAGCGTCGTCGACGACGAGGATCCGCCACGCTCCCGGCGCGGCCCGCTCGAGCTCCCGGGCCGCCGCGCGCAGGAGCCGCTCGATGGACGCCGCCTCGTTGTAGGTGGGGATGACGAGCCAGACGGGGGCGCTCACGCGGCGGCGAGACTACCCGGGGCGGTGGCGCTCGCGCCGCGGGGCGCGCTACCTTGACGCCCTTCCAGCGGGCGGTCGGCCGGCTCAGGCGATCGGGCCGCGACGGGACGTCGCCGCCCGGACGAGCTAACGCCGCCGCAAGGGTCAACATTTGCCGCACATGCCGGGAGCACACGAATGAGCTTGAGCAGTCCCGCTGCGGACTGGCGTCACGCGCGCCGGCGGAGCCAGCGCGACCGGCGTCGGCGTAGACGTCGACGCATCGCCGCGGTGCTGGCCCTGCTCACCGCCTCCGCCGCGGGAGCGGTCGCCGTCCTGCTCGCCACGGCCGCGGTCCCCCCGCGCGCGGGCGCGGTGCCCCACGACGGGTTCCGGGCGCGCCTGCTCACGCTCGCCCACCAGACCGGCCGCCGGCCTCATCGGCGCCGCGCGTCGATCGATAACCGCGGGATCGACCGGGTCCTCAAGCGCACGCCGGTAATCGCCGGGGGCGGCGGAGGTGTGCGCGAGGTCGCGCTCACCTTCGACGACGGGCCGGGGCCCTACACCCCGCAAGTTCTCGACGTGCTGCGCCGGGAGCACGTCCCCGCGACGTTCTTCGTGGTCGGGCAGATGCTGGGAGACTTTCATGCCTCCCTGAGCGCCGAGGAGCGCGACGGCTTCACCCTGGGCGACCACACGGAGAACCATCCGCTGATGGCGCGGCTCGCCCAGCGCGCCCAGACCGGGCAGATCGCCGACGCCGCCGGCGGCCTGCGCCTGCGTGGGGCGCCCAATCCGCGCCTCTTCCGCCCGCCCTACCGGTCCTTCAGCGCGACGACCATCGCCGCCCTGCGCCCCTTTCGGATGCTGATGGTGCTCTGGACGGTCGACTCGCGCGACTACACGCGCCCCGGCGTCGCCGCCATCGTGCGCAACGTCCTCTCCACCGTGCGTCCGGGCGCGATCGTCCTCATGCACGACGCCGGTGGGGAACGGACGCAGACCGTCGAGGCCCTTCCGTACATCATCCGCGCGCTGCGCCGCCGCCACTTCCGCCTCGTCAGCGTCCCCCGGCTCCTGCGGGACGATCCGCCCCGGCGGGGACAACGCCTGCCCGGCGCCTCCTCGGGCGGATAGCCTCCCGGTCATGCGGATCGCTGTCGCCGCCGACGAGCGCACGGGCGTGGCCGACGCCGTGGTCGCCGAGCTCCGCCGGCGCGGGCACGAGCCCGTGCCGCACGGCGCCCTGAGCGACGGGGAGCGCGAGGACTGGGCGTGGGCCAGCGAGGCGGCCGCCCGCGACGTGGCCGAGGGCCGCGCCGAGCAGGGGATCGTGTGCTGCTGGACGGGTACGGGGGCATCGATCGCCGCGAACAAGGTGCGCGGGATCCGCGCCGCGCTCTGCGCCGACGCCGCCACGGCCGCCGGCGCCCGGCGCTGGAACGACGCGAACGTGCTCGCGCTCTCGCTGCGGACGGTCTCCGACGCGGCTCTGCTCGAGATCCTCGACGCCTGGTTCGCCGCGGCGCCGAGCCCGGAGGCCGGCGACCGGGCGAACGTCACGCACCTCGAGGAGATCGAGACCGCGCGGCGAGGTCGTTAGCTCGCCGCAAAGCGCGTGACGCCGTCGTCGTCGCGCTCGTGCACCTGACCGTCCTCCAGAAGGAGGTCGACGTGACCGAGCACCTCGGAGAGCGTGAGGTAGGCCTGGGTGACGGCGACGTCGCCCCAGAGCGCCTGGGCGATCTGGTGGGCCGAGCGCGGCTCCTCCTCGATCAGGCGCAGGATCTTGCACGCGCGCCTGGCGTGCAGCGCGAAGCGCTCGTCGATCAGCGAGGCGTGGTCGGTCACCACCGTGGCCGGGCAGCACGAGCGCCGCCGGCATCGCGCGCGTGGCGCGCAGCGACTCGAGGTAGGCGACGAGCGCCTGCGGGCGCGAGCTCGGCTCGGCGCCGGTCGGGGCGCCGTCCTCGCCGCCCGGAAGCGGCCGGGTGACGAGCGGGTTGGAGGAGATGTGCGCGATCAGGTGGTCTCCTCCGATGAGGATCCCGCGCTCCTCGTCCCAGAACAGGGTGTCCGAGGGCGAGTGCCCCGGCCGGTGGAGGACCTGCAGCGTGCGATCGCGCAGCTCGAGCAAGCCGCCGTCGGTGAGCGGGCGGGTCACCTGCACCGCCGATCCCCAGGCCCGGAAAGCGCGCGAGACCGAGCGCAGCGCTGCGCCGACGTCGGGCGCGATCCCGTGGCGGAGCATCACCTCCTCGGCGAAGGAGTCGTCGGCCTCGGCCTCCTCGGCGTAGCGCCCCAGGTAAGGCGCCAGGCGGTCGAGCGCGGCCACCTCGGCGCCGGAGCGCCGCGCGAGGATCGAGGTGAGGCCCTCGTGGTCGATGTGCTGATGGGTGATCACGAGGAGCTCGAGGTCCTCGATCCGGCGCCCGTGCGCGTCGAGCGCTCGTTCGAGCTCGTCGAGCGCCCGCCCCGAGTTGGGGCCCGAGTCGACCAGCGTGAGGGGGTCGTCCTCGATCAGGTAGGTGTTGACCCGCCCGACCAGGAACGGCGTGGGGATCGCCAGGCGGTGGATTCCCGCTCCGGCGGCCCGCTCCAGCGCGGGCGCTGCGGCGCTCACGAGCGGATGTGGGCGAGGACCTCGTCGCGGCGGCGCTCCATGTCCTCCACCGAGACCAGCGACTCGAGGTTCAGGCGCAGCAGCGGCTCGGTGTTCGACGGACGCACGTTGAAGTGCCACTCGTCGTAGTCGACCGAAACGCCGTCGAGGTGGGTGATCCGCCCGTCGGAGTACCGCTCCTCGAGCTCGCGCATCTTTCCCGCCGGGTCGGCGACCTCCGAGTTGATCTCCCCCGAGATGAAGTAGCGAGAGCGGTAGGAGTCCACGAGCTCGGAGAGCTTCTTTCCCTCCACGGAGAGCAGCTCGAGGATGAGCAGGGCGGGCAGCGTGCCCGAGTCGGCGTTGTAGAAGTCGCGAAAGTAGTAGTGGCCGGAGACCTCGCCGCCGAAGGCGGCTCCCTCCTCGCGCATCCGGGTCTTGAAGAAGGCGTGGCCCACGCGGTTCATGTGGGCGCTGCCCCCGGCGGCGGCCACGGTGTCGGGCACCGCACGGCTCGCGCGCACGTCGTAGAGGATCCCCGCACCGGGCTCCTTGCGCAGCACCGACTCGGCGAGCAGCGCGGTCATGAAGTCGCCGTCGACGAAGCGCCCGGCGCCGTCGATGAAGAAGCAGCGGTCGGCGTCGCCGTCCCACGCGATGCCGAGGTCGGCGCCCGCGGAGATCACCTTCTCGACGATGAAGCGGCGGTTCTCCTCGAGCAGCGGGTTGGGCTCGTGGTCGGGGAACTCGCCGTCGGGGGTCCAGTAGGTGGTGATGAGGTCGAGGCCCAGGCGCTCGAGCAGCGGTCCGACCATCGGCCCGGCCATGCCGTTGCCGCCGTCGACCACCACCCGCAGGGGCTTGACCGCGCTCGGGTCGATGAACGACAGCGCGCGCTCCTGGAACTCGGGGAGGACGTCGACCTCCTCGAGGGTGCCGGGCTCGCCGCTCGGAGCTCCGAGGCCGTCTCCGACCAGGCGCCGGATCTCCTGGATCCCCGTCTCTCCGGAGAGGGCGATCGCCCCGTCGCGCACGAGCTTGGCTCCCGTGTAGGCCCTGGGGTTGTGGGAGGCGGTGCACATGAGCCCGCCGTCGAGCCCGCGCGAGCCGACGAGGAAGTAGAGCATCTCCGTGCCCACCTCGCCGGCGTCGACGACCGACGCGCCCTCGGCGCGCATGCCCTCGCGGTAGCGGGCGGCGAGCTCGGGCGCGGTCAGGCGCATGTCGCGCCCGAGGCCGATGCGCAGCTCGCTCGGGCGCTTGCCCGCGCCCTCGGCGAGCACCCGGACGAAGCCGCGCGCGACGAGCTCGGCGACCTCCCCGTCGATCTCCTCCCCGTAGAGGCCGCGAACGTCGTAGGCCTTGAAGATCTGCTCGGGAAGGCTCATCGGCCGGGGCATCCTACGGGGCGGGACCCGTGGCGGCATCAGAGCGTTCCCCGCTCGGCGAGCCACACGCTGTCGAAGCGCAGGTCGGTTCGGGCGACGATGAGGTCAAAGTCGGCGTCGTAGTGCAGAACGCCGTGGCCGTGGCGATCGGCGAGGGCGGCGATCAGGAGGTCGACGGGCGGCAGGCGATGATGGCCGGCGCGCGCGAGCTGTCGCTGAGCACCCAGCGCCCGGTGCTCGACGGCATGGTCGACGCTCGCGTAGGGAAGGGCCAGGAGCTCGGCGAAGAGCCCGTCGTGCTCCTCCGCGTCCCGAGCCGAGTATCCGGCCTCGAGCAGGAAGGGAAGGGAGACGACCAGCCGTCCGTCCTCGATCGCGTCGGCGATCTCCTCCGTGCGCGCACGAGGAAGCGGGCCCCGCGCGAGCTGCCCCCACGCCGAGTTGTCCAGGAGCCACGTACCGGTCAGGACCGCGTCCAGCCCGAGCGCCGGACCTCCGCGGCCGCGCGCGCGTCGACCGGCAGCTGGCGCGTGCGCACGCGATCGGCCAGGCGCCGACGAAGGTTGGCCCCGCGGGCGCGCTCGGCGCGCAGATCGGTCAACTTTGCCCGTGCGCCCAGCGCTACTAGCTCCCCGAGCTCGAGGCGGTCCTCGCCGGTCTCGGCCCGCAGCTCATCGAGCGCCGCCTGCACCTTCGGAGTCTCCGTGATGGCATGGCGGCGTCGCCGGGTGGGAACGAGCTGAGTGTATCACCGGTGTCGCACCAGCCGGTTCTCGCTCACTGCGCCGGCGGCCCATCGCCCGCCGGCGCAGAGTCCGATAATGCGCGGCCGCATGGCCGCCACCCCGACATCCGCCGACTCGCCCGTGGCGATCCTCTGCGGCGGGCGCGGCACGCGGCTGCGCGAGCACACCGAGGCGATCCCCAAGCCGCTCGTCGAGATCGGCGGCAAGCCGATCCTCTGGCACGTGGTGCGTCTCTACGCCGCCCACGGTTTGCGCCGCTTCGTGCTCTGCACGGGATACAAGGGGGAGCTCATCGAGCGCTTCGCCGCCGCCGAGCCGTGGCCGGCGGGCGTCGAGGTGGTCTGCGTCGACACCGGCCTCGACACCCCGACGGGCGGCCGCCTCGCCGCCGTGGCCGACCGCCTCGACGGTGAGACGTTCTGCGCGACCTACGCGGACGGGGTCGCCGACGTCGACCTTCGCGCGCTGCTGGCCTTCCACCGCGCCCACGGCGGCCTGGCGACCCTGACCGTGGTGCGGCCCGAGCTCCAGTTCGGGGTGGCGGAGCTGAACGGCGACGGGCGAGTGCGCGGCTTCGTCGAGAAGCCCCGTGCTCAGCAGTGGGTCAACGGGGGGTTCTTCTGCTTCGAGCCCGGCGTGCTGGACCTACTGAGTCCCGACTCGGTCCTCGAGCGCGAGCCGCTCGAGCGGCTGGCCGCCGCCGGCCAGCTCCACGCCTTCCGGCACGAGCGCTTCTGGGACTGCATGGACACCTACAAGGACGCCGTACTCCTCGAGGATCTGTGGGAGCGCGGCGAAGCCCCGTGGAAGGTGTGGGCGTGAACGGGCGAAGCGCCTTCGTGACCGGCGCCTATGGCCTCCTCGGCTCCTGGCTCGTCAAGGGCCTCCTGGAGGCCGGCGCGCGCGTGACCGTGCTGCGCCGCGATGTCGTGCCGCGCGCGCCGCTCCTCCTCCTCGGCCTCGGGGGGGAGGTCGACGTGGTCGACGGCAACGTCCGCGACCTCGAGCTGCTCGACCGGGCGCTCGGGGAGTGCGAGGCAGACACCGTCTTCCACCTCGCGGCGCAGACCATCGTGGGCACCGCGCGCCGCTCGCCCGTGGGAACCTTCGAGACCAACGTTCGCGGCACCTGGACCGTGCTCGAGGCCTGCCGCCGCCACGAGGTGGCGCGCGTGCTCGTGGCCTCTTCGGACAAGGCCTACGGCGCTCACGCCGAGCTGCCCTACCGAGAGGACGCGCCGCTGCAGGCCCGCTTTCCCTACGACGTGAGCAAGGCGGCCACCGACCTCGTCGCCCGCTCCTACTGGCACACCTACGGGGTTCCGGTCGCGGTCACGCGCTTCGCGAACCTCTACGGGGGCGGCGACCAGAACCGCTCGCGGCTCATCCCCGAGGCGGTCGGGGCCGCCCTCGCGAGCCGCGCCCCCGTCATCCGCTCCGACGGCTCGCCCGAGCGCGACTTCCTCTACGTCGAGGACGCGGTGGCCGCCTACCTCGCGCTGGCCGAGGCCCTCGACGGCGAGGGAGCGCGCGGCGAGGCGTTCAACGCGGGCGGCGGGCGCCCGCACGCCGTCCGCGACGTCGTCGCGCTCGTCTGCCGCCTGGCGGGCACGGGCGTCGAGCCGGACATTCGCGGCGCGGGCGTCCCGGCGGGGGAGATCGACCGCCAGTGGGTCGATGCCGGCAAGCTGCGCGCCCTCACCGGCTGGGAGGCGAAGGTCGACCTCGAGGAGGGGCTGGCGCGCACGGTGGAGTGGCACCGCGCCCACCCCGAGGCTTTCGGCGCTACTTCGTGACGGTGACGGTGCCCTCCATGCCGGGATGGATCGTGCACACGTACTTGATGGTTCCGGGCTTGTCGACCTTGTAGGAGTAGCTCTGGCCCTTGTTGAAGTCGGAGGACTTGAACGACTCGCCCTGCTGAGCGGTCACGTTGTGCGCGGTCGAGTCCTCGTTGGTCCACGTCACGGTCTGGCCCACCTTGGCGGAAATCGACTTGGGCGCGAACATGATCTGCGACATCTTCACCGCGACGGTGTTGCCGCTCGCGGCGGGGGCCGAGCCGCTCGATGACCCGGAGGAGCTCGACTTGCTCGAGGAGCCGCAGCCCGCGGCAAGGAGGGCGCCGGCACAGAGGGCGGCGGCAAGGGCGTGGACAGGGCGGCGGTTCATGAGGGGTGACCTCCGGTGGGGGGTGAGGCGCCGACCAGGAACGCCGGTCGCTTGGAGGTATACGCGCTCGGTAGGGTTCCGGACGATGTCTGGGCACTCCAAGTGGGCTTCGATCAAGCATAAGAAGGCCGTGGTCGACCAGCGCCGCGGCGCCCACTTCACCAAGCTGGCGCGCGCGGTCACGGTCGCCGCGCGCGAGGGCGGGGGTGAGCCCGAGTCGAACGCGGCCCTCGCCGTCGCAGTGCAGAAGGCCCGGGACGCCTCCATGCCCAAGGACAACATCGAGCGGGCGATCGCCAAGGGCACGGGCGCGGGAGCCGACGCCGCGGCGATCGAGACCGTCCTCTACGAGGGCTACGGACCCGGTGGCGTCGCGCTGCTGATCGAGGCGCTGACCGACAACCGCAACCGCACCTCGGCCGACGTGCGCCACCTGCTCTCCAAGCACGGCGGTAGCCTGGGGGAGCCGGGCTCGGTCGCCTACCTCTTCGACAAGCGCGGGGTCCTGGTGCTCGACGCCACGCGCTACGCCGAGGAGGAGCTCATGCCCGCGATCGACGCCGGGGCGCAGGACATCTCGCGCGACGAGGACCTGTGGGAGGTCCTCACGGAGCCCGGCGAGCTCGGAGCGGTCCGCGCGGCGCTCGGCGAGGCGGGGCTCGAGGTGCAGAGCGCCGAGGTCGCCCAGCTCCCCAAGACCCGCGTCGAGCTCGACGGCGAGCCGGCGGCGCGGCTGTTGCGGCTCGTCGACGCGCTCGAGGAGAACGACGACGTGAACGCCGTCCACGCGAACTTCGACGTCGACGCCGCGATCCTCGAAGCCCACGCGCTGGCCTGAGCGACTCTTCGGCGCCGGTCCGGGGGCACCGGCGCGCATGGGGTAGCATGCCGCGCCGCGCCCTAGCGTCTACGCGCCCGCGCCCTCGAGCCCACGCCCCCCAGCGGCGTCAGATCACCCGACGATCCCCGGCGCCGTCATCTCCGCGAAGGACTCCTCCATGCTCTCCATCCTCATGCCGGTCTACAACGAGGCGGCCACCGTGCAGCGCGCGATCGCCGAGGTGCTCGCGGCCGACCTGCCCGTGGACTTCGAGCTGATCGTCGTCGACGACGGCTCCACCGACGGCACGCGAGAGATCCTGCGCCGGGAGGAGTGGCCCGAGCGGGTCACGCGCCTCGAGCACGATGTCAACCAGGGCAAGGGCGCGGCGATCCGGACCGCGCTCGGACACGCGTCGGGAAAGTGGGCGGCGATCTTCGACGCCGACCTCGAGTACGACCCCAACGACCTCGCGCTCCTGCTCCCGCCGCTGGTCGACGGGCGCTCCAACGCCGCCTTCGGCGTGCGGGCCTTCGACGGCTACACGAGCCACTCGTTCCTCTACGTGCTCGGCAACAAGGGCGTGACGCTGGCGGCGAACATCCTCTTCAACGTCTACCTGCACGACATGATGACCTGCCACAAGGCCATCCGCACCGACATCTTTCGCTCCCTGCCGCTGCGCTCGCCGGGCTTCGCGATCGAGCCCGAGATCACCGCGCGCCTGCTGCAGCGCGGCGAGCGGATCTTCGAGGTCCCCGTGCACTACCGGGCGCGCGCCACCGCCGAGGGCAAGAAGCTCACGACCGTCGACGGCGTGCGGGTGATCGCGACGCTCCTGCGCTGCCGCTTCAGCCGTTCCTAGCGCGGACGCTCAGGGGCCGAGCTGCCGCGTGCTGCGGTAGGAGCGCTGGGCGACGAAGAAGGCGGGCTTGGGGTTGCCGTAGAGGTCGAGCAGCCCCTTGCGGTGGAAGGGGGAGTCGGGGCGCGGATTGCCGCCCGCCCAGCCGACGTTGCAGCGGAAGTCCAAGAAGGCCCAGTAGACGGCGCCCGCGAGGTAAGGCTTGGTCGCGAAGACCCCGAGGTGGTAGGCGACCTGGTCGGCCTGGTTCTGGAAGGTCCCCTTCTCGTCCACCGGACCATTGCGGTTGGCCTCGAAGCCGAACTCCGAGACCACGAGCGCCTTCTTCGGGTAGCACGCGTGGATCTCGTCGAGGTAGGCCGAGAGGTCGTCGCGGTCGGCGATCGATCCTCCCGAGCCCGCGTACCAGCCGAAGTACTCGTTCAGCCCGACGACATCGAGGGAGTTGTACGCGGGCTGGCAGCCGATGCCGGGATAGCCGCCGACGGCCATGGCCACCGGGCGCGTGGGGTCAAGCTGCTTGGCCTGTGCGGCCGCCCGGCGTGTGTAGTTGGCCTCCGCGGGGGACTGCTGGAAGCGCAGCTCGTTGCCGATGCTCCAGAGCATCACGGAGGGATGGTTCTGGTTGACCGCGATGTTGCTCGACAGCGCGGTGGCGGCGAGCTTCTGGGTGCGGGCGGTCATGAGATCCCGGGTCTGGATCTGGTACACGGGAACCTCCGACCACAGCATGATCCCCATCCGGTCGGCGAGCTCCTGGAACTCGGGGTGAAGCGGGTAGTGGGCGCGCACGAGCGTCGCCCCGAGCGACTTGATCGCGTCCATGTCGCGCCGGCGCACGGTGCCGTTGAGGGCCGCGCCGAGCAGAGGGTCGTCCTCGTGCAGGGCGACTCCGCGGAAGTGCAGCGCCTGGCCGTTGAGGAGCAGCCGCCCGTTTACGACCTTGATCGAGCGGATCCCGCTGTGCAGGGAGTAGCCGGCGAGTCGCCGTCCCGGGGTGGAGGGATCGGCGGAGCTCAGCACGAACGACGCGGGATAGAGCGTGGGGCGCGCCGGGCTCCAGAGCTTGGGGCGGCGGATCCGGATCTGCGCGCTCAGGGTCCGCGAGCCGCCGGCGGGGATCGTGACCGGCGCGAAGGACACGGGAAGGGCGCCGTAGCGCCCGCGCAGGCGCACGCGTTGCGCGGAGGAGGTGACGTTGCGCAGGACGAGCTGCTCCTCGATCGTGGCCGAGCAGCGGGGGCAGGGCAGGTGCGGGCGCACCATCACGGAGGAGATGTCGACGCGGTCGATCCGGCGCAGGTAGACCTCTCGCAGCAGGCCGCCGTAGTTCCACCAACCGCCGACGGGGTTGCCGTTGGAGTAGAAGCCGCCCGGCGGCAGATCGCCGGTGCCCCGCCGTGGGTCCACCCGCACGACGAGCCGGTTGACGCCGCGGCGAGCCAGTCCCTTGAGCGGCAGCTCGAAGGGAAGGTAGGCCCCGATGTGCGAGCCGACCAGACGGCCGTTCAGGTAGACCTGTGCCAGGTTCTGGACCGACTCGAAGCGCACGTTCCATCGCGGCGAGGAGTCGGCCGAGGGGAGGCGGAAGTCCTTGCGGTACCAGACGGGGTGCCCGACCATGCTCGCTACCGTGGTGCCGCCGGCGTTGTAGGCGTTCGGAACGCTGACCGGACGCCAGCCGTCGGTCGAGCGGCCGCCCGGCAGGCCGGCGGTGACGGCCGGATCGCTCGGCTCGTCGCGAAAGAGCCAGGTGCCTCCGAGGAGGTAGCGCCCGTCGGACCCGTCGGCGTAGAGGGCCTTGTGCTGCGGGACGTCGGGCGCGTAGCTCGACCCCTGGGCGCGCGCGGGCGCCGCGAGGACGAGGGCGGCGAGCAGGATGAGCGGGAGGAGTCGAGCCGACATGGGGGGACGTGTTCTCAACACGGGCCGAAGAGTGGAGGTGCGCTCGAAAGGGCGAACCGGCGGCGACGGCGGGCGGCGAGCGTAGCGAGGCACGGTTTGGGCGGTCGCGGTTCCGAGCGCCTGAGGGGCCGGTAAGGTGGCTCCTCATGCCGCGTTCCGAGCACGAGGGCGGCCCGGCGACGCTCGAGGCCACGGAGCCGCAGACCGGCGCCGAAGCTCGCCCCTCCGCCGCCTCTGCGCCCACCGACCCGCACGGGCCGCGCCGGCCCTGGCTCTTGCTTGGAGCGGCGCTGGCCTGCGTCGCGTTCGCGGGGCTCTCCGTCGCGTTCCTCCTGCCCTCGACGCCGAGCTACGACCCGTGGGCGTGGATCGTCTGGGGCCGCGAGATCGACCACGGGGTGCTGCACACCGGGCTCGGCCCGTCGTGGAAGCCCGGCCCCGTGCTCCTGACCACGATCTTCGGGCTGGCGGCGGGCCTGGGCCCGAGCCTGTGGCTGCTGGCCGCGCGGGCGGCGGGGTTGCTGGCCCTGCTCGCCGCCTACCGGCTCGGGGAGCGGCTCGCGGGCCGCTGGGCCGGCGCCATCGCCGCGCTCGGCCTGCTGCTCACCGAGGGCTGGCTCGGACTGCTCGCGCGCGGGGCCTCGGAGCCCGCGCTCGTCGGGCTCGTGCTCGGGTCGGTGCTCTGCCACCTCGAAGGGCGGCGACGGGCGGCGTTCGGGCTTGCGGTCGCGGCCGCGCTCATCCGTCCCGAGGTCTGGCCGTTCCTCGGGCTCTACACGATCTGGCTGTGGTTCCGCGAGCCCAGGCGCTTTCGCTGGGTGCTCGTCGGGGGGCTCGCCCTCATCCCGCTCCTGTGGATCGGACCGCCATGGATCGGGGCGGGAGATCCCCTCAACGCCAGCACTCACGCGGCGCGCTACAACGGCCACCTCGGGGACAACCCGGCGCTCGAGGCCCTGCGCCGTGGCGTCGGGCTCGCCGTCCTTCCTGTGCTGCTTCTCGGGCTCGCGGCGGTCGTGCGGGCGGTGCGGGTGCGTGACCGGGTCGCGCTCGCTCTCGCGGGGGGAGCGCTCGCGTGGCTTGCTCTCGTCGTCGTGATGAGCGCCATCGCCTTTCCCGGGCTGCCGCGCTTCATGCTCCCCGCGGCCGCCCTGTGGTGCGTGCTCGCCGGGGCAGGGGCCGTGCATGTCGTCCGCCTGGGCAGGGGCCCGCTCGGAGTTGCTCTCGCCGTCGCGCTCGTGGCCGTGGCCGTTCCCCTCTGCCTTCACCGCGCCGAGCTCCTCGGCAATCAGGCGCGCTCGGCGCGCTCGGCGCACGACCAGTTCGCCCAGCTCACCCTCGCCATCGGTCGGTCGGGTGGGCGCCGGCGGATCCTGAGGTGCTCGCCGCGGCGGGTCGGCGTGAACCACGCGCTTCAGACCGCGCTCGCCTGGAAGCTCGACACGCCGCTGCGCCGGGTGCGGCCGGTCATGCGCGGGAGCGGCTGGGCGTTCAGCGCCGGGCGGCGCGCACGCCTCGGGGCCGGCCCCAAGTTCGCGTTCGCTCCCACGAAGCTCGTGCCGATCGCCGACGCCGGTCCGTGGCGGGTCGAGGCGGTGTTCGCTGGGCGCGATCGACCGGCGCGCCCCGGCTGTCCCGCCTAGAGACGCCGGGGAGGCGTCCGCCGCGCCGCGGAGAATCCCGCTCGCATGATCGTCCTCGGCATCGACCCCGGCACCGCGAGCACCGGCTACGGGGTGGTCGCGCGGCGGGCCGGGCGGATGGTCGCGCTCGACGGCGGAGTGATCGAGACCGCGTCCGAGGAGCGCCTCGAGCGTCGCCTGGCCACCATCCACGCCCGCGTGGGAGAGCTCATGGACGAGCACCTTCCCGACGCCGTGGCGGTCGAGGACCTCTTCTTCGGGGTCAACGTCCGCACCGCCTTCGCGGTCGGGCAGGCGCGCGGCGCGGTGCTGCTCGCCGCGGGGCAGCGCGCGCTGCGCTGCCAGGCCTACACCCCCCAGCAGGTCAAGGGAGCGGTCTGCGGCAACGGCCGCGCCCCCAAGGACCAGGTGCAGACGATGGTGCAGCGCCTGCTCGCGCTCTCGGCCCTCCCGCGTCCCGACCATGTCGCCGACGCCTTGGCCGTCGCGCTCTGCCACCAGAACCGGGCGCCGCTGGCCACGGCGCTCGCCCGCGCGTGAGCGGGCACGGAGAGCCGTGATCGCCCTCGTCCGCGGAGAGCTCGCCGCGCGCCGGCCCACGCCCCCGGCCGGCGGGGAGGTGGTGGTCGACTGCGGCGGCATCGGCTACAAGCTCCTCGTCTCGGCCGAGACGCTCCGCCACGTCCCCGTCGCGGGCCGGCCGACCACCCTCCACGCCCACATGATCGTCCGCGAGGACGCCCTCCAGCTCTACGGCTTCCACGCCGAGGAGGAGCGCGACCTCTTCCTCGCGTTGCTTGGAGTCCAGGCCGTCGGGCCCAAGATGGCGCTCGCGATCCTCTCGGGCGGAAGCCCCGGAGAGCTCGTGAGCGCCCTCGCGGCCGGCGACGTCGCCCGGCTCCAGACCGCGCCCGGCGTGGGCAAGCGCACCGCGGAGCGGATCGTCGTCGAGCTGCGCGAGAAGGTCGGGGCGGCGGCAAGCACCGGCGAGCCCATCACCGTGCGCCGAAGCGATGAGCCGCGCTCGGTGGCCCGCGAGGGCCTGCTCGGGTTGGGCTTCACCCCCGGCGAGGTCGACGCGCTGCTCGAGTCCGCGCCCGGGGCGAGCGCCGAGGAGCTCATCGCCCATGCGCTGCGGAGCGCACGCACGTGAGCGACCCCGGCGCAGCCCGCATCCAGACCCCCGACGAGCTCCCGGGCGAGGAGCTCGACCGTTCGCTGCGCCCGCGGCGCCTCGAGGACTTCGTCGGACAGGAGCCGCTCAAGGCCCAGCTCGCCGTCTCGCTCGAGGCCGCGGCGAGCCGCGAGGAGGCGCTCGACCACGTCCTGCTCGCCGGTCCGCCGGGTCTCGGCAAGACCTCGCTGGCCCAGATCCTCGCCGCCGAGCTCGAGGTGCCCTTCGTGCAGACCGCCGGTCCGGCGCTCGAGCGCAAGGCCGACGTGGCCGCCTTCCTGTCCGCCCTCGAGCCGCGGGCGATCTTCTTCGTCGACGAGATCCACCGGCTGCCCCGCGCGGTCGAGGAGACCTTCTACCCCGCCATGGAGGACGGCCAGCTCCCGATCACCGTGGGCGCCGGGGCGGGCGCCCGGGTCGTGACGATCGAGCTGCCGCCGTTCACCCTCGTCGGCGCCACCACCCGGGCCGGATTGCTCACCACGCCGCTGCGCGACCGCTTCGGCATCCAGCACCGCCTCGAGCACTACGGAGCGGAGGACCTGGCGCGGATCGTGCGCCGCTCGGCGCTCCTGCTCGGGGTCGAGGTGGAGGACGCCGGCGCGCGCGCCATCGCCGCCCGCGCCCGGGGGACTCCACGCGTGGCCAACCGCCTGCTGAAGCGGGTGCGCGACTTCGCCCAGGTGCGCGGCAGCGGAGTGGTCTCCGAGGAGATCGCCGGGAGCGCGCTCGACCTGCTCGAGGTCGACGACGCCGGCCTCGACCGGCTCGACCGGGAGATCCTGCGCGCGATCTGCGAGAAGTTCGGTGGCGGACCGGTCGGCCTGAGCACCCTCGCGGTCGCCGTCGGGGAGGAGGCCGACACGCTCGAGGACGTCTATGAGCCCTACCTCCTGCAGCAGGGGTTGATCGAGCGCACGCCACGGGGGAGGGCGGCGACCGCCCGGGCCTACGTGCACCTCGGGCTGCCCTCGCCCCGGGCCGAGGCGGGGCTGTTCTAGCCCTTCCGCGCACCGTCGGGCGAGCCGCGGGGTTCACCCATCCGACCGCGTACCCTTTGCCCTGGCCATGGCCCACCTGTTCATCTGCCCCTCCTGCGGTAACCGCTCGACCGCGACCGACCGCAACGCCGGCTTTCGCCGCGAGGCGCGGGGCTGCCCGAAGTGCGGCTTCCCGTTCCTCTTCGAGCTGCTCGACGACTACTACCCGGCTCCGAACGCCGCGTTCTTCGTCTGCGACCAGGAGGCGCGCATCATCGGCTGCGGGCGCGGCTCCTTCGAGCTCACCGGGCTCGACGAGCAGCGGGTCATCGGCCGCACCGTCGACGAGGTGCTCGGCCTCGACTTCAGCGAAGACGGCGATCCGGTGCAGACCGTGCTCGAGTGGGGCGTGCGCGCCCTGGGCAAGCCGGTGGTGGTCAACGCCGAGGGCGACATCCCGGCCAAGGCCGTGGCCGACCTCTTTCCCGCCTACGACGACGACGGCGGCCTGCTTCTCGTCCTCACCCCGTCGAAGTAGCATCGAGACCCCATGACCGAGCGCCGCCGCAACCTCCTGATCCTGCTCGTCGTCGCCGGTCTCGTCGCGGCCTCGGCGGTGGCGATCCTAAGCAAGAAGACGCGCCTCGGGCTCGACCTGAAGGGGGGCGTGCAGCTCGTCTACCAGGCCAAGCCCACCGCCCAGTCGGCGGTCAACGAGGAGGCGCTGCAGCGCACGGTCGACATCATGCGCCAGCGCGTGGACCAGCTCGGGGTCGCCGAGCCCGAGATCGAGCGCTCGGGCAAGGACCAGATCACCGTCAGCCTGCCCGGAGTGCCCAACGCGGCGCGCGCCGAGAAGCAGGTCGGCAGCCCCGCCCAGCTCGTTTTCTACGACTGGGAGGCCAACCTCCTCGGCCCCGACGGCAAGCCGATCGCGCCCAAGCTCGCGACGGGCGACGCCAACGCCGCCCAGCTCTCCCAGGCGGCGGGCGACCCGCCCGCCGGCCAGCCGCTCTTCGACGCGGTGAAGCTCGCGGCCGCCCGGCATGTGCCCCGCCCCCCCAACGCGTTGCGCGCCGGGCCGCAGTTCTACCTCTTCGTCTCCTCGCCCGACCATCGCCTGCTCGCCGGTCCCGACGACAACGAGAAGGACCTGCTCTCCGAAGTCGGCGGCCGCCAGCCCCCGAACTCGCAGATCCTCACCATCCAGGCGGGGACGACGGTGCTCCAGGCGGTCGACCGCAACGCCAAGAAGCAGATCGCCTTCAACGACCCTGCCGCCCGCTTCTACGTCCTCAACGACTCCGTCGCGCTCTTTGGCAAGGACGTGAAGAACCCGCACCAGGGCAACAACCAGCAGGGCGCCCCCGACGTCGAGTTCTCCTTCACGAACAAGGGCAAGCAGCAGTTCCACGACGTCACGCGCGCGATCGCTCAGCGCGGGCAGCAGCTCAACCTGCTCCAGCACCCGGCCTCCCCGCAGCAGGTCGCCCAGCACTTCGCGGTCGCGCTGGACCGGAAGCTGATCTCCGTCGCGTTCATCGACTTCTCCGACCCGCGTCTGGCCGACGGCATCGACGGTCAGACGGGCGCCTCGATCGAGGGCGGCTTCACGATTCCCTCCGCTCAGGACCTGGCCAACCTGATCAAGCTCGGGGCCCTGCCGATCGACCTGAAGCTGATCTCCCAGTCACAGGTCTCCGCCACGCTCGGCAAGGAGGCGCTGCACCAGGGGCTGCTCGCCGGCGTGGTCGGGCTGCTCGTCGTCGCGCTCTTCCTGCTCACCTTCTACCGGGTGCTCGGGCTGATCGCCACGCTCGGGCTCGCCGTCTACGCGGTCTACCTCTACGCGCTGATCGTGCTCGTCCCGATCACGCTGACGCTGCCGGGCATCGCGGGGCTGATCCTCACGATCGGGGTCGCCGCCGACGCGAACATCGTGATCTTCGAGCGCGTCAAGGAGGAGATCCGCGCCGGCAAGTCGGTCATGCGCGGGATCGCCGACGGCTACAAGAAGGGCTTCTCGGCGATCCTCGACGCCAACGTCGTGACGATCATGACGGCGTTCATCCTCTTCATCCTCGCCACCGCGGGGGTAAAGGGCTTCGCGTTCACCCTGGGGATCGGGACGCTCGTCTCGCTCTTCACGGCGGTGATGGCGACCCAGGCGATCCTCGGCACGATGGGTCGCTCGCGGCTCATCGCGCGGCCCTCGGCGCTCGGCGCGGGCAAGGCGGCGCGCCAATGGCGCTTTGACTTCATGGGCGCCTCGCGCTGGTTCTTCTCGCTCTCGGGCCTGATCCTGCTCATCGGAGCGCTCTCCATCGGCGGCAACGGGCTGCGCTTCGGCATCGACTTCGACTCGGGCACGCGGATCACCACCGCGCTCTCCAAGCCCGCGGACGAGAACGCGGTGCGCTCGGTGATGTCCTTTGCGGGCTATCCCGACGCCAAGATCCAGCGGCTGTCGGACAAGAACCTGGGCCCCACGGCGTTCCAGATCTCGACGAGCACGCTCCCGCCGGACAAGGTCGGCCAGGTCAAGAACGACCTCGACCAGCGCTACGGGGTGCCGCTCAACAAGTTCTCGAGCCAGTCCGTGGGCCCGACCTTCGGCCAGACCGTCGCGAACTCGGCGGTGATCGCGATCATCGCCTCGCTGCTCGTGATCTCCGCCTACATCGCGCTGCGCTTCGAGTGGAAGTTCGCCGTCCCCGTGCTGATCGCGCTCATGCACGATCTGCTCATCACCGCAGGGGTCTACTCCCTCACCGGCCGGGAGGTGACCACGGCGACGGTCGCCGCGCTGCTCACGATCCTCGGGTACTCGCTCTACGACACGATCATCGTCTTCGACCGCGTGCGCGAGAACGTGCCGCGCATGCCGCGCGCCGCCTTCTCCCAGATCGTCAACCGCTCGATGTCCGAGGTCATCACGCGCTCGGCCGCGACGACGCTCTCGACGCTCCTGCCCGTCCTCGCCCTCCTGCTCTTCGGCGGGGAGACGCTCAAGGACTTCGCCTTCGCCCTGCTCATCGGGGTCGCCTCCGGCGCGTACTCCTCGATCTTCATCGCCTCCCCGGTGCTGACGCGCTGGAAGGAGCGCGAGCCGGTCTACGAGGCGCGCCACCGGCGCATCGAGCAGGAGTTCGGCGGCGCGGTGCCCGCCTATGCCACGGGCGCCGCCGGCGAGGAGGTCCAGGCGCGCGCGCCCAAGCGGCGGACGGGGCGCCTCACCTCGCCTGACCCCGAGCAGCTCTCGCCGAGCGAGTTCGAGGCGCTCAAGCGCGACCTCGACCTCGACGAGCCCCCACCGCGCACCGGCTCGCGGCCGGGATCGGGACGGGTCGCCGCCCCCGTCGCACCTCGCCCGGCGCCCGTGCCGGCTCCCGAGGCGCCGCGCAGCACGGCCGACGAGGCGGAGAACGACGGCGTCGCTCCCGTTCCGAAGTCCCAGCGCAAGCCGAGCGGCGCCAAGCGCGCCCGTAACCGCCGCCACGGACGGCCGCGCTGATGGGAATGCTGGCCTGGACGATGATGGGCCTCGCGCTCTGGCACTTCACGATCTTCCTGCCCGATCGCTACTGGGGAGGAATCGTCGGCGCGTTCCTCGGCGCGGTGATCGGAGCGATCCTCTTCGGCCTCGCGATCAACGGCCTCTCGGTTCCCGGCCGTGGCGCCACGCACCTGCTCACGGCCGCGGAGGCGATTCCCGGCGCGCTGATCGGGATGGCCCTCGTCTACTTCGAGGGCGCCCGGAGGGAGCGGGCGGCCGCTCACGGATAGCGGTGGCGCTACCCCGGGGTAGCTCATCGGCTGCCCGCGGGTAGGCCAACCCGGATTGTCCGATGGGTGCGTGAGCTCTCGGCGACGGCGGGGATCCGTCCTCCCTCGCGCCTAGCCTCCCCGAAATCGTTTCTCCCGCGCTCCTCGAACCCCCGCCGCCCGCGGCGCCCGACCCGCCCGCGCGCCTCAAGCCCCCCGCGCCGCGGATCGAGATCGCGCCTTACTCCTACGCCGCGGCGCTCGCGCTCGAGCGCACGCTTGGGGTGAGCCACGCGCTCGGCCAGGTGCTCGTGCGTCGGGGGCTCGCCGATCCCACCTCGGCGCGTGCGTGGCTCGCGGGCGAGGAGGAGCATCCGCCGGCGGCGTTCGCGGGCATGGGGGAGGCCTGCGCGCTCGTGCTCGGGCACGTGCAGGCCGGCGCTCGGATCACCGTGCACGGCGACTACGACGTCGACGGGGTGTGCTCCACCGCCCTGCTCGTGCGCGCGCTGCGCGAGCTCGGCGCGGTGGTCGACTGGTTCCTGCCGAGCCGCAGCGAGGACGGCTACGGGCTCTCGGTCGCCACGGCCGAGCGCCTGGCCGCGCGTGGCACCCGACTGCTCATCACCGTGGACTGCGCGATCACCGCGGTGGCGGAGGTGGCGGCGGCTCGGGCCGCCGGTCTCGACGTGCTCGTCACCGACCACCACGCTCCTCGCGCCGACGGGGCGCTGCCCGACGCGCCGATCGTCCATCCGGGGCTGTGCGGCTACCCGTGCGCGGACCTGTGCGCCGCGGGTGTCGCCTTCAAGCTCGCCCAGGCCCTCCTCGAGGCCGCGGGCGCCGATGGCCGGGGAGTCGAACGCGACCTCGACCTCGTCGCGCTCGCGACGCTCGCCGACGTGGTGGCTCTCCGCGGGGAGAATCGTCGCCTCGTGCGCGCGGGCCTGCGCGCGCTCTCGGTGACCGAGAAGCCGGGTCTGCGGGCGCTCATGCGGGTGGCCCGCGTCGATCCGAGCGGGCTCGACGCCGGTGCCGTCGGATTCCGGCTCGCGCCGCGCATCAACGCGGCCGGGCGCCTCTACCGCGCCGACGCGGGCGTCGAGCTCCTGCTCACGGGCGACGAGGAGCGCGCGGCGGCGATCGCCTCCGAGCTCGACTCCGCCAACGCCGAGCGCCGCGCGACCGAACAGCGGATCCTGTGGGAGGCCGAGGCCGCCCTCGCCGCCCAGGGGCCGCGCCCGGCCTACGTGCTCGCGCAGGAGGGGTGGCACGCCGGCGTGATCGGCATCGTCGCCTCGCGCATCGCCGAGCGCCACCACCGCCCGACGGTGCTCGTGGCCCTGGATGGGGAGCAGGCGGCGAGCGGCTCGGGGCGCTCCATCCCCGGCTACGACCTGCTCGAGGCGCTGCACGCGGCTGCCCCCGCGCTCGAGCGCTACGGCGGCCACCGCGCGGCGGCCGGGCTCACCATCGCGCCGGAGAACGTCCAAGCGCTGCGCGGGGCGGTGGAGCGCCACGCCGCCGAGACGCTCGGCCCCGAGGAGCTCTTCCCGCGCCGGCGGGTCGACGCGGTGGTCGCCGGTCCGGCGCTCGGCATCGCGCTCGCCGAGGAGCTCGCCACCCTCGAGCCGTGCGGGATGGGCAATCCCGGCCCCAGCCTGCTCGTCCCCGGAGCGACGCTCGGCGATGCGCGGACGATGGGAGAGGGACGCCACCTCCGCGCGACGCTCCACGCCGGCGGTGCGCGCTCGCGTCTCGTCGCGTTCGGGCGCGACCGCCTGCCCGCACCCGAGGACGAGCCGCTCGACGCACTCGTGCGCCTCGAGTGCAACGAGTGGAATGGCGCCCAGGAGCCGCGGCTCGTGCTGCGCGACACCCGACCGGGCGGGCTGACGCCGATCGAGACGCTCGCCGAGCCGGCGCCCGGGGCCGAGTGGCTGGCCCGGGCGCTGGCCGAGCTCGACCGCCCGGTCGACCCCTTCGATCCATTGCCCGACACGTCCGGGCGCGCGGTCGTCGACCGCCGCGCCGAGGGCGCCGCCGGAGTCCTCGGCGACCTCGCCGCAAGTGGGGAGCCGACGCTCGCGGCGTGCGCCGACGTGCCGCGCCGACGCCCCGGACTGGCCGCGCGCATCGGCGGGTTCGCGCTCGTCTCCTGGTCGGCGCTCGAACGCGAGCCCGAACTGGCGGCCCCCTACGTCCATCTCGTCGCGATCGACCCGCCGTCCGACGCTCGTCGCGAAGCGCTCGCTCGCGCCGGAGCGCCCGGTCAGTTCCTCCACCTCGCTTGGAGCACCGCCGCGCTGGCCTTCAGCGCACGCGTGCACGAGCTCGAGTGGAGCCTGCGGCCTGTGCTCGTCGAGCTCTATCGGGCTTTGCGCGACGGGAACGCGACGGGGGCAGCGCAAGTGGAGGCGCTGCTCCGAGGCGACGGCGCACATCCCCGGCCCCCGGTCCTCGCGGGACGCGCGCTGCGGGTCCTCACCGAGCTCGGGATCGTCGCGCTCGACCGGGCGCTTCCCGCGCTGCTCCTCGCCGGGGCGCAGCGCACCTCGCTCGAGCGCTCGGCCACCTTCTGCGCCGCCGAGGAGCGGCTCGAGGAGGGAAGGCGCCACCTGGATGCCCTCGACGGGCGCGCCTCCTCCGGTTGAGCCGCCGATCCCTCCGCACGCGTGCCCCGCAGCTCCAGAGGCTGAGATACCCTGACCGAGATGCCCAAGCGTCCGAATCCGCCTGCTGAGGCCGAGCGCGCGTCCCCGCGCACCCGCTCACGGCGCGGGCGGGGAGGGGGCGCCACCGAAGCGCGCCAACCGGTCGACGTGCTCGAGCACCGCGAGGAGCATGACGATCCCGATCGCAACGATCTCACTCCCGCCGAGCGCCGACTGCTCGGCGACCTCTTCGCGGTGATCGAGGAGCACGCCCCCGTCTCGCTCGGCGAGGACGAGGTGCCCACCAGCCCCACGATCGACCGAGGCGACGTCGAGCGCGCGTTCGTCTACGCCTGCGAGCACCACGCCGACCAGCGCCGCAAGTCCGGTGAGGACTTCATCGTGCACCCGGTCGGCGTGGCCAAGATCTGCGCCGGGATGCGGCTCGACACCGAGACGCTGTGCGCGGCCCTCCTCCACGACACCGTCGAGGACACCTCGGCCTCGCTTGAAGATGTGACGGCGACCTTCGGGGGGGAGGTCGGCGGTCTGGTCGACGGCGTGACCAAGCTCACCGGTCTGACCTTCCAGTCACGCGACGAGGCCCAGGCCGAGAACTACCGCAAGATGATCGTGGCGATGGCCTCGGACATCCGGGTGGTCCTGATCAAGCTCGCCGACCGCCTGCACAACATGCGCACGCTGGGCGCCATGCCCAAGCAGAAGCAGATCGAGAAGGCGAAGGAGACGCTCGACATCTACGCGCCGATCGCCCATCGGCTGGGCATCCACGCGCTCAAGTGGGAGCTCGAGGACCTCTCCTTCTCCACGCTGCATCCACGCAAGTTCGCCGAGATCCGTGGCCTCGTGAACCAGCAGCGCGAGGAGCGCGAGCGCTACGTGGCCCAGGCCGGGACCTACTTGACCAAGGAGCTCGACGCGCTCGGTATCGACGTGGAGATCTCGGGCCGCGCGAAGCACTTCTACTCCATCTACTCCAAGATGACCAAGAAGGGCCGGGAGTTCAACGAGATCTACGACCTCACCGCGATGCGGGTCATCGTCGACTCGGTGAAGGAGTGCTATGGCGCGGTGGGCGTCATCCATTCGCTGTGGAAGCCGTTGCCGGGGCGGTTCAAGGACTTCATCGCGATGCCCAAGTTCAACATGTACCAGTCGTTGCACACGACGGTGATCGGGCCCGAGGGCCGCCCGCTCGAGATCCAGATCCGCACCCGCGAGATGCACGAGATGGCGGAGTTCGGGATCGCCGCGCACTGGCTCTACAAGCAACCGGATGCTCGCGACGCGGCGGGTCCCGACGGGCAGAACAAGCTCGCGTGGCTCGGCCGGCTGCTCGACTGGCAGCAGGACTCCACCGACCCGAAGGAGCTAGTGGAGGGCCTGAAGGCCGACCTCTTCGAGGACGAGGTCTTCGTCTTCACCCCCAAGGGAGAGGTCAAGTCGCTTGCGGCGGGCGCCACGCCGCTGGACTTCGCCTACGAGGTCCACACCGACGTCGGCCACCGTTGCGTCGGCGCGCGCGTCGGCGGCAAGATGGTGCCGCTCTCCTACGAGCTGAAGTCGGGCGACATCGTCGAGGTGCTCACCTCCAAGCGCGAGCGCGGACCCTCGCGCGACTGGCTCGCGCTCGTCAAGACCACGCGCGCGCGCAACAAGATCAAGCAGTGGTTCAAGACCGAGTCGCGCAAGGACACCGAGCACGCCGGGCGCGAGCTCCTGCAGGACGATCTGCGCAAGCAGGGCCTGCCGGCCCAGAAGATCGTCGGCTCGCCGCTGCTCGCCGACGTGATCCGTGAGATGGGCTTTCGCAAGGCCGACGAGTTCTACATCGCGCTCGGCGGGGCGAAGATCTCGGCCAAGGTCGTCGTCAACAAGGTCCTCCAGCGCCTCAAGCAGGGGGAGGCCGCCGAGGGGGACCCCACCGCCGCCGACGACCTGCTGAGGACCCGGCCCAAGCGCGAACGCGCGACCACCTCCTCCTCGGACTTCGGCATCCTGGTCGACGGCGTCGCGGACGTCATGCTCCGCCTGGCCAAGTGCTGCCGGCCGGTCCCGGGGGACGAGATCGTCGGCTACATCTCCCTCGGGCGCGGCATCACGATCCACCGGGAGGACTGCCCGAACGTCTCCGTCCTGCGCAAGGATCCCGAGCGCTTCACCCCCGTGGCGTGGGACGGCGAGGCCGAGACCTCTTTTCGCGTCGAGCTCCAGATCGACGGGTGGGACCGCCACCGCCTGCTCGAAGACCTCTCCCGCACCTTCGCTGAGGCGGGGATCAACATCGTCGAGGCGCGCTGCACGGTCAACCAGCCGATGGTGCGCAACCGGTTCGTGGTCGAGGTCGGGGACACGCGGATGCTCGACGCGGCGGTGAACCGCCTGCGCAACATCGACGCGGTGTTCGACGCCTACCGGGTGACGCCCACGGGCGGCTGAGCGGCGGTCTGGAGCGGCTCCGGCGGAGCGTCAGGGACAGCCCGCCCGCGCCCCGCGCAGCGCGAGCGCCCACGCCACGCCGCCCGCGAGCAGGTCGCGCTGGCGGGAGTCCTGCCAGGTGGTCGAGTTGTGCCCGAGCGCGTCGTAGAAGACGCGCCCGCGCCCCTCGCGCCGGCACCAGACGAGCGGGCGATCCTCGTGCGCCGAGCCGCCGAAGCTCGCCACATCGAGCCGGGCGAGCACGTGCGCGCGGCGCCGGGGGTTCGTCTTAAAGAAGTAGAACTCCTCGTCGATCCGGAATGCGCGCGGCAGGCGTCGCGTGGCGGGATGCGTGCGGTCCTCCACGATCACCCGACCGACGCCGCGGTGGGGGTGATTCGCGAACTCGCCGCCGAGCGCCCGCACGTAGGCCGGCCAGGAGTGGAAGGTGTCGGATGCGGAGTGGAAGCCGACCAGCCCATGGCCGGCGCGCACGAAACGGAGCAGGTTGCGCTTGCCGGCGGAGGAGAGCGGCAGCTCGCCCGAGGTGAGCAGGAAGACCACCGCGCTCGCGTGCCGCAGACGCGCGGGGGTGAGCTCGCGCGCATGGGGGAGCACGGTTACCCGATAGGAGCGGCTCGCGCGCGCCACCGCGCGGATCGCCGTGACGGCCGCGGGGATCGAGTCGTGGTGAAAGCCGGCGGTCTCCGTGACGACGAGCACTTCTGGCGCGGGCAAGGCAGCCTTCGCCGCGGCCCGCTCTACGCTCCCCGCCCCGGTCTCGCGCGCGCAACCGCCGAGCGCCACGCCCAGCGCGAGCCACAGCGCGGTAAGCGTCATCCGGCTCATCGCGGGCGGGGGAGTCGGCGCGTGTCCACGACCTCGAAGTCGCGCCCGCTCAGGCGGGTGAGCCCGTGGAGGTCGTCGTTGCTCCAGCGCCGGTCGGGCGCGCCCGAGAAGAACCACGGCGCGCCGTTGTCGGCGAGGATCGCGCCGTAGCGCTGGAGCGCTTGGGCCACCACCCGGGCCTGCGGTCCGAGCCCGCGCAGGCTCACGCCGCGCTTGAGCCGGACGCGGGTTCCCATCGGCGGCAGCCGCGAATCGCCCGACTCGCCGGCCTGGTGGCACGCGGGAAAGACGAATGCCGTCCGGGTCCGGGTCCGGGGCGCGGTGAAGCGCAGGGCGTGGTCGATCCCGCCGGGGCGGCGCAGCTCGTCGGCGCGGGCGAGGCCGGGGAGGATCGCCAGGCCGGCGGCGTCGGCCGAGGTCCACCCCCGCGGGCGCAGGCGGTCCGAGCGCAGGTCGAAGATCGCCCCCGACCCGGCGTGCCAACCGCCGCCGACGCGCTGCAGCGCGTAGAGCTCATACGGCCGGCAGGCGTCACGATCGACGAGGATCGCGTGGCGGTCGCCGGTGGCGCCAGGGCCGCCCTCGATGTGGACCCGGCGCGGAATCGGGTAGGGCCCGCGGTCGGACTCGCTCGCGTAGTCGAACGACACGCGCGAGCGGTCGGTGCGGCGGGAGACCACGTCGTAGGGGATGCCGATCGGGGCGCCCTCGTAGCGGCCCGAGCCGAAGTCGGGGTGCGCGGGGGCCTCGAGGCCGATGGCGCGCACGAGCGTGCCCGAGTTCCGCGCCACCGGCAGGCGGTCGACCCGCTGGTTCCACGCGTTATCGGGCGGAAAGACCGGGCAGCGTGCGGCCCGCGGGAGCCGGTGCGCGCTCGACCCCGGAGCGAGCACGGCGCCGGCGAGCAGCGCCGCCACCACGAGGAGGACCCGGCGTGCGATCACCTCAGGAGGGTACGCGCCGCGGCGCACCACCCGGACGGACGGTCGATCAGCTCACCACGGTGAGCGCGCCCGGCTCCACGGCGTAGACGGCCTCCTCGGCCTCGCCGATGTAGTCCCCGTCGACCTGGATCGGCAGCGGCGTGCCGTCGAGGGAGCGCACGCGGATCTCCCCCCGCGTGGTGAACGGGCGCACCCGCCGGTGTCGAGTCATGCGCGCCCGCGTGGAGAACGCTCGCCAGGCGATCGTCGGGATGTCCACCGGGTGCGCCCGCTCGAGCACGATGCCGGCGAGCACGGGCGAGTCGAGCTCGGCGCCCTCCGCCATCTCCACCGGGCGCCGGTTGAAGTACGTGTAGGGATGGGCCTTCTGGACGATGGTGAGCACGCCGCGCAGCTTCTCTCCGTTCACCTCCACCTCGACCTGCGGTGGGCGCACGAGATAGCGACGAGAGAACGTCGAGAGCGCCGCCCAGGTGAAGTACCACTCCCCGAGGCGCACCTTGAGCCGGGGATGCGCGTCGACCCGTTCGACGACTCGGGCGTCGAGCCCGATACCGGAGGAGAAGGCGAAGTGGCGGTCGCCCACGCGAGCGAGGTCGAGCGTGCGGGGGGTCCAGACGTCGGCGAGGCGCAGCAGATGCTCCGTCGCGTCGACCACGTCGGTGGGGATCCCGAGCATCCGGCAGAAGACGTTGGTGCGCCCGCCGGGCAGGCAGGTCAGCGGGGTGGAGGAGCCGGCCAGGCCGTTGATCGCCTCGTTGACCGTGCCATCGCCGCCGAAGGCGACCACGACGTCGTAGCCCTCCTCGGCCGCCTCCCGGCAGAGCTCCACCGCATGGCCCTGAGCCTGCGTGTCGACCGAGTCGACCTCGTAGCGGCCGCGCAGCGCGTAGACCACGAGGTTCTTCAGGCGGTCGGACACCGTCGAGGCGTAGGGATTGACGATCACGAGCATCCGCTTGCTGGGCGCGGAGGCGGAGAGCTCCGTACCCAGCCGCTCGAGGACGTCGAGGGAGACGGCGGCCATGTGGCTCGGTCCAACACCGCGGCACCGGAGCGGTTACGCCGAGACGGGTGGCGGCGAGCGCATCGGCGCCGGGAGCGTCGCGGGACCGGACGCGCTCCTTGCGCCCGCCGCACCACCCCCTATACTCCTCGCCTACATAGCAGTACGCATCAAGAGGGGTGGAGGGTCTGGCCCGACGAAACCCCGGCAACCTCCCGCTATACGCGGGAACGGTGCCAATTCCATCAGGCTCCAACGATAAGCCTGGGAGATGTGGATCTAGCGGTTCTTCGACCTCTGCCCACTGACCCCGGCGGAGGTTTTTTACAAGTGCCGCCCGAGTCACTTCGCTGCAAGGAATGCCACGCCGTCTACCCGCTCGAGGCGCTGTACGTCTGCGAGCAGTGCTTCGGTCCGCTCGAGGTGGCTTACGCGGCTCCGGCCGCCGACCTCGACGTCGCGGAGCTGCGCCGGAAGATCCAGACCGGCCCGCTGTCGATCTGGCGCTACGCCGACTTCCTGCCGCTCGAGGGCGCGCCGCCGCGCGGCGGCCTCGCGCCGGGGATGACGCCGCTCGTGCGCGCCGACCGCCTCGCCGAGCGCCTCGGCCTGCGTGAGGTGTGGGTCAAGAACGACGCGGCGAATCCCACCCACTCCTTCAAGGACCGCGTCGTGGCCGTCGCGCTCGCCCGCGCGCTCGAGCTCGGCTTCGAGACCGTCGCCTGCGCCTCCACCGGCAACCTGGCCAACGCCGTGGCCGCCCACGCCGCGGCGGCCGGCCTCGAATCGCTCGTCTTCATTCCCGCCGACCTCGAGGAGCCCAAGATCCTCGCCACGGGCGTCTACGGGACGAAGCTCGTCGCCGTGCAGGGCAACTACGACGACGTCAACCGCCTGTGCACGGAGCTCTCCGCCGAGCATCCGTGGGCGTTCGTGAACGTCAACGTGCGCCCCTACTACGCGGAGGGATCGAAGACGCTGGCCTACGAGGTCGCCGAGCAGCTCGGCTGGACGGCGCCCGACCGCGTGGTCGCCCCGATCGCCTCGGGATCCCTCTTCACGAAAATCGCCCGCGGCTTCGCGGAGTGGTCCGAGCTCGGGCTGATCGAGGGCGGCGTGCCGAGGATGAACGGCGCCCAGGCCACCGGATGCTCGCCCGTCGCCACGGCGTGGGAGGCGGGTCACGACGTCTGCCGCCCGGTCAAGCCCGACACGATCGCCAAGTCGCTGGCGATCGGGAACCCCGCCGACGGCCCCTACGCGGTCGAGCTCGCGCGCTCCTCGGGCGGCGCGATCGATCATGTCTCCGACGACGAGATCCGCGCCGGGATCAAGCTCCTGGCCGAGACGACGGGCATCTTCACCGAGACCGCCGGCGGGGTGAGCACCGCGGTGCTGGCCAAGCTCGCCGAGCGGGGCGACATCGATCCCGACGAGCGGGTCGTGCTCATGATCACGGGCGAGGGGCTCAAGACGATCGACGTGGTCCGCGGGACGTTCACCACCCACGTGATCGAGCCCACCGTGGCCTCCTTCGACGCGACCGTGCCCGGCGTCACCCTCTCGGTCTAGGATTCCCGGCCCGTGAGCGTGACCGTGAAGATCCCCACCCAGCTGCGCTCGGCGACGGGCGGCGAGGCCGAGGCGAGCGTCGAGGGCACGAGCGTCGGGGAGGTGCTCGACTCGTTGTATGACCGCTACGGCGAGCTGCGCGACCGCATCGCCCAGGACGGCGGGCTGCGGCGCTTTGTCAACGTCTACGTCGGGGGAGAGGACATCCGCTTCCTCGACGGCCTGGACACGCACGTCGACGACGGCGACGAGGTCACGATCCTGCCGGCGGTCGCGGGCGGCTGAGCCCCCGCGCGGCGGGCATGAGGGGATCCTCACGCCTCCTGCACGAAGCGGCAAGGAGGCGCTCGCTAGGGTCGAGCCCTCCCCGCACGCCGATCGCTCAGCGCGTGCGCCCCGCCTCCGCCCACCGTTCGTGCTCCGCCGTCCTTCTCCCACCCGCGCCGTCCGGTGCCTGCTCCCCGTGGTCGTCGCCGCCGCGGCGCTCACGGGCTGCGGCGAGCAGCGCCACGCAGCTCGGCGCGCGGCTCCCGCCGCGGGCGCCCCACCGCACGGCGTCGCGAGCGCACCGGGCAAGCGGCCGGCCATGCCGAGCCTGAGCGCCCGCGTCGTGGGTCGCCTCGGGGCCCCGGTGCAGGACCCCGCCACCGCGCCTGCGGGCCCCGATCGCGCCCTGCTGAGCGGAGGGCTGAGCGCCGCGGACACCTCGGTGTCGACGATCGAGGAGGCCGGCCACTCCGGCGCGCGCACCGTCGGCAGCCTCCCGAGCGCGCTGCACGACGCCGCGGCGGCGAGCCTCGGCGGGTCGGTGTACTTCATCGGCGGGGGCAACGCCGGCACCTCGAGCGCGACCATCCGCCAGGTCTCGCCCGCAGTCGCCGCGCGCCCGGCCGGCCAGCTTCCCGTCGCGGCCTCCGACGTGTCGGCGGCGACGCTCGACGGCACGATCTACGTCATCGGCGGCTACGACGGGGCGCGTCCGCTCAACACGATCGTGGCCTGGCGCCCCGGCGCGCCGGCTCGGGTCGTGGCGCGGATGCCCGAGGCCTTGCGCTATCCGGCGGTCGCGGCTGCCGCCGGCCGGATCGTCGTAGCGGGCGGCACGAACGGCACCGTCGCCACCCGCGCGGTCTACGCCTTCGACCCCGCCTCGAGTCGGGTGCGCCGGATCGCCACCCTGCCCGGGCCGCTGGCGCACGCGGCCGCCGGCGCGGTGGGCGAGACGGTCTACGTCCTCGGAGGGCGCGGGGCCACCCAGGGCACGCAGAGTCGGCGCATCCTCGCCCTCGACCCGCGCTCAGGTCAGATCACGAAGGCGGGCTCGCTGCCGCTCTCCCTCTCGGACTTCGGCGCGGCGAGCGTGCCCGGCCGGATCCTCGCCGTCGGAGGCCGCGACGCCACGGGCCGCGTTCACGATGAGATCCTCGAGCTCACGCCGCGATGAGCCGCCTGACCCTCCTCGCCTCGCTCGCGGCTCTCCTCGTTCTCCTCGGCGCGGGATGCGGGTCGAAGGAGCATGCGAGCTCCGCCGCGAGGCGAGTGCAGCCCGCAACCTCGACGCCGAGCGCTTCGCCGCCGCGCGCCGCTCGTCCCCAAGCCGTCGCGGCGACGGGCGTTCCGCCGCTCCTCGATCCCCACGACGTCTACGCCGCCGACCGGCCGGGACGGCTCAGCCCGGTCGTGCGCTCGTTCCCCGCCCGTGTCTACGTGCCCAACTCCGCGAGCAACACCGTCGACGTCATCGATCCGAGCACCTACAAAGTCGTCGACCACTTCCCGGTGGGCGGGCTGCCGCAGCACATCGCGCCCTCCTACGACCTTAAGCGGCTGTGGGTCACGAACGACCTCGGCAACTCGCTCACCCCGCTCGACCCCGCGACGGGTCGACGCGGCGCGCCCGTCCCGGTCGAGGATCCCTACAACCTCTACTTCACGCCCGACGGGCGCTTTGCGATCGTCGTCGCCGAGCGCCTGCACCGGCTCGACTTTCGCGACGCACGCTCCATGAGGCTGCGCCGCTCGCTGAGCGTCCCGTGCGCCGGAGTCGACCACATGGACTTCACCGCCGACGGGAGCCACGCGCTCGTGAGCTGCGAGTTCTCGGGCACGATGCTGTGGATCGACGTGCAGGCTCAGCGCGTCGCGCGCACGCTGCAACTCCGGCCGGGCTCCATGCCCCAGGACGTCAAGCTCTCACCCGACGGGGCCACCTTCTACGTGGCCGACCAGACCGCGGGCGGGGTCTACCTGATCGACGCGCACGATCCGCGCGTGGAGCGCTTCCTGCCCACCGGACCGGGCGCCCACGGGCTCTACGCGAGCCGCGACTCGCGCTCGCTCTATGTCTCCAACCGCCGCGGCGGCTCGGTCTCGCTCGTCTCCTTCGCCACCCGGAAGGTCACGCAGACCTGGACGATCCCGGGTGGCGGCAGCCCCGACATGGGCGGGGTCTCGGCCGACGGCAAGGTTCTCTGGCTCACCGGTCGCTACAACGCCGAGGTCTACGCGCTCGACACGACGAGCGGGCGGCTGCTCGCGCGGATACCGGTCGGAAGCGGACCGCACGGGCTGTGCGTCTATCCCCAGCCCGGGCGCTACTCGCTCGGGCACACCGGCGTCTTTCGCTAGCGGGCTCCTCGTGACGTGGCGCTTTGACGCCCCGCCGCTTGGGGGTTGCGCGCGAGCCGCGCGTCCGCCAACATGATCACGACGCCGAGTCCGCGCCGGCCATGCCGACGCGGAGCGGGGGAACCAACGCCAACGCCGCGTGAAGCGGTCGAGGCAGGGGCGAACCGGCCGCAAGCGAAGGCCGGCGCGCAGCGAGTGATCGCGGCGCGAGCCCGTCAGCTCACCCCGTAGGCGCACCGAGACATAGCGAGAGGAAGAGCCCCGTGCGCGGATTGAGAATGCGTGCCGCGTTGGTTGCGGTCCTGACAGCGGTGATCGTTACCGGCCTCGGCGCGGGCGCCTACGCGAGCAGCAACGGCGGCACCGGCACGGCACCGCCGCCTTCGTCCGGGCCCTCGCCCGCACCGGCGCCGAGCGCCGGCCCGTTCGGCGGGACGGGGATGTGGATCTGGGAGCTCGCGCGCTCGAGCGGGGGAAGCCCACAGGCCATCGTCGCCAAGGCCAAGGCCTACGGAGTGAGGACGGTGTTCGTGAAGAGCTCCGACGGCTCGAGCGCCTGGAGCCAGTTCTCTCCCGGGCTGATCGCCGCCCTGAAGCAGGGTGGATTGCGGGTATGTGCCTGGCAGTACGTCTACGGTCGCTACCCCGAGAACGAGGCGGCGCTCGGCGCGCGGGCCGTTCGGCTCGGCGCCGACTGTCTCGTGATCGACGCCGAGACCGAGTACGAAGGCCGCTACGCGTCCGCGCAGCGCTACCTGCGGAGCTTGCGCCGGGCCGTCGGCGCCCGCTACCCCGTCGCCCTGGCCGGCTTTCCGTACGTCGACTACCACCCCGCGTTCCCCTACTCCGTCTTCCTCGGGCCGGGCGGCGCGCAGTTCAACGCCCCCCAGATGTACTGGAAGGACATCGGCGTGAGCGTTGATCAGGTCTATCAGCACACCTACCTCGAGAATAACGTCTACGGCCGGCCGATCCTCCCCCTAGGGCAGCTCTACTCTTCGCCGCGCAGCGCCGACATCCGCCGCTTTCGGCTGCTCGCCGCGGCCTACGGTGCGCCGGGGTTGAGCTGGTGGGACTGGCAGGAAGCGCTGCCCTACGCGTTCCGGGCGGTCGGCCAGGGACTCGCGGAACCTGCGGCGCTCGTGGCGCGCCCGACGCCTCCGACCCTGCGCCGGGGCGCCCGCGGCGACCTTGTGCTCTGGGCGCAGCAGCACCTGCGCGGCGCCGGGATCTCGACTGCGCTCGACGGCTTCTACGGCCTGCGCACGACGCGCGCGGTCAGCTCCTTCCAGCTCGCGCGCGGGCTCTCGGCCAGCGGTCGGTTGGATGCTCCGACCTGGACGGCCCTGCTGCGCTTCCGCACGGCAAGGGTCGACTGGACGACGCCCGCGGGTCGGCGCACGGCGCACGGCGTACGCGCCGCGAGTGCCGCGGGCTCGGCGGGCTCGGCTCCGGCGTCGGCGGCGCTTCCGGCCGTGCGCGACGAGATCCGTCCCAAGCGCCACCGGGCCGGCTAGGCGTCCTGGGCCTCGATCCATTCGTCGAGGCGCTCCCACCAGCCGAAGAGCCACTCCCGCCGCTCCTCCTCGGTCGCGGGCACCTCGCTCGACGGGACGAGCCAGAGACGCAGGCGCACGGCACGCGGGAGGGGCACCTGGGACCAGAGCTCGCCGACGGAGGAGAGCTCCGGCAGGCCCGTGTGGGCGACGAAGACGACGTCGGCCTCCCGGGCACTCGCCAGCGCGGCGAGGGTGCCGTCGGGTTGCGGAGGGAGGAGATTCTCGAGCTCGCGTGCGCGCGCGGCGTCCTCCGGGTGCCCCTCCTTCTCGAGGTGCTCGACCGCGCGCTCCTGACGCTGCGCGCTGAAGTTCCCTCCCTCGGGGAAGATCAGCACGGCCTCTGAGCTCTCGAGGCCCCCGGCCAGCCGGCCGATGTCTCCCGCGCAATCCGTGGCGGAGTCGTCGATGAAGTAGTTGGGGAGGCGGTTGCCGAACATGTCGATGAAGGGATCGAGCTGGAGGGCGGCCTTGAGGACGATCCGCGGGCGCCGCCCGTAGCGGACGAGCAGCCGGTCGACGAGGAGAAAGGAGTCGCCGACGCCGGCGTGGCGGCTCAGCACGATCGCCGGACGTGCGCACGCCCGCAAGACGGTCTCCGCCGCCTGCGATTCGTCCACCTCGACGTGCAGGCGCATCGTGCGCTCCGCCGCGGCGGTGAGTCCGGCGAGGAACCAGTCCATCAGGTCGTAGTGTCGCCGGCGCATCGAGCGGCTCCCCAGCGTGAGCCCGAAGCCGCTGCGCACCCACAACCCGAAGCTCGCGGCCGTCGCCAGCGCGTCACGTCCGAGGTAGGAGAGCGCGAGCGCCGTGACGCGCAACGGCGCCCGGGAGCGGATCACCACCGAGCAGACGGCGGCGAGCCCGAAGAGCAGCGGTGAGGCGCACATCAGGAGGGCGACGACAGCGACGAACAGCGGCCCGATCACGAGGCGACGGACGGTCGGGGGAGGGAGACTCACGCCGTTGCCAGGTAGTGCTTGGAGGCCTCGTAGGCCCGCTCGATCCGGGGTCCGATGTGCGAGAAGTCGCGGTAGCGGAGCTGGGAGAGGTCGTTGTAGCGCGGAGGACTCGTCTCGCCCGTGGGGAGAACGTGCACCGCGACGCCGTCGGGCAGGGCCGCCATGTCGCCGGTGAAGCGGTGGCGCCGGGCGATCTCGAAGGCCACGAGGCCGACCTCCCACGGCCAGCGCGGCGGCTCGAGCGCGCGTTCGAGGCGCCCGACCTGCAGCACGTAGATCGTCCGCGCCCCGAGGCGCACCGCCCGGCTGACGGGGATCGAGTTCACCACGCCGCCGTCCACGAAGTGCTCTCCGCCGATCTCCACCGGCGGTAGCAGGCCCGGCACCGCCGACGAGGCAAGGACGGCCTCGACCAGCGGGCCCTTCGTGAACCAGTGCTCGCACGCCCGCTCGATGCTCGCGGCCACGCACTCGAAGGGCACGGCAAGGTCCTCGATCCGCTCGACGCCGACCGTCTCCTCGAGCACCCGCTGCAGTGCATCGTGCCCATGGAAGTGAGTGCGGCTCCGGGCGAAGGTCTCCAGGCGACTGAGCACAGAGCCGCCGAACACGCCGGCGCGGTCGATCGCGCTCCACATCTCTCCGAGGCGCTCGGCCTGGGCGAGGCTCGGCTCGGCGGCGATCACCGCGCCGTTCACGGCGCCCACCGAGGTGCCGACGATCAGATCGGGGCAGATCCCATCCTCGAGCAGCGCGCGGAGCATCCCCACCTCGTGTGCGCCCAGTGCGCCGCCGCCGCCGAGGACGAAGGCGACGGGGCGCGCCGGTTCGATGTCGGCGGGCTCGGCCACGGGGTCATTGTGGCCGAAGCCACTCGTTGGACGTGCTCAGCCGGGCGTAGCTTCGCCCGGGTGTGGGTAGCGCCGCTGGAAAGCCCGACCTCGAGGAGGAACCTGCATGGCTGAACCCGTCCCTTCCGGCAGCGACGTCTCTGCCGGCACCTACACCTGCACGAACTGCAACTACGAGCTCAGCGTGGGCTCCGTCCAGAGCCTGCCGCCGTGCCCGAAGTGCTCCAACGGCGAGTGGAACACGGTCACCGGCGGCGACAGGCAGCGAGGACCCGTACCCGAACCGCTAAGACCGAGCGGCCGCGGGTCGGGTCGCCGTCCGGGTCAGGCCGGCCGAGGGCGAGCGTTCCGAACCAGCCAGCGGTCCACGATGTAGCCTCCGAACGGAAGCACCGCGCCGAGCAGGACGCCTGCCGTGGCCCGGTTGCTCCACCGCGCCTGCGGGCGGACGTTCAGCGCGATCACGACGTAGGCGAGAAAAAGGATGCCGTGGATGGGTCCGAGGATCTGGACTCCCGCGGGCGAGTGATCGTGGTACTTCAGGTAGGTGGCGATCAGCAGCGCCAGGAAGCTGGTCGCCTCGGCGAGTGCCACGTAGCGAAAGTTTCTGATCGAGCTCATGCGACGGGTCCTGGGGTGGGGAAGCGCGTCGGGGAGCGCAAGCGTACAACGCCTGAACGAGTGTTCCGGCGCTTCGCCGGTTAGGAGCCCCGCCCGGGACGTGTGCGGAAGACGACATGACTATTGCCGCTCGATTCCGGGTATAGAGGAGCTCACAGCAACAGTGCAAGGAGGCGTGATGATCATTCTCGGCGTGGTCCTCGTAATTGCGGGGGCCGTTCTCGGTATTTCGATCCTCTATACGGTCGGGGCGATTCTGCTCGTGGTCGGCGTGGCTCTGATGCTCCTCAGCACGATGGGGCACGCCGTCGGAGGACGCAGGCACTACTACTGACGGCGCGCGGCGGGGGCGCGCGACGGACCTTCCGTAGCGCGCCCGGCAGGATTCGAACCTGCGACCTCTCGCTCCGGAGGCGAGCGCTCTATCCACTGAGCTACGGGCGCGGAATCGCCCAGCTTACCGGCGCTCGTGTCCGCCCGGATAACGTCTGCGGCCGAACGTGGAGCTCGCGATCATCTCCGACACCCACATGCCCAAGGGCGCCCGCCGGCTCCCCGAGGCGTGCCTCGAGCGCCTGGGAGCCGCGGACCTGATCCTCCATGCCGGGGACCTCGCCGCCCTGCCGGTGCTGCGGGAGATCGAGCACTGTGGCGCGGTGGCCGCGGTGCGCGGCAACGTCGACGACGCCGAGGTTCGGGCGGCCCTGCCGGAGTCGCGCGTGGTGGAGGCGGCGGGGGCGCGCATCGGAATGGTCCACGACGCCGGGCCGGCGCGCGGGCGCCTCGCGCGACTGCGCCGACGCTTCCCCGACTGCGACGCGGTGATCTTCGGCCACTCCCACCGTCCGCTGCATGAGGAGGAGGGCACCTTTCAGATCTTCAACCCGGGAAGCCCGACCGAGCGCCGCAGCGCATCCGAGCACACGATGGGCCTTGCCCGGATCGACGGCGCGAAGGTCTCGTTCTCGCTCCTGCCGCTCTAAGCTCGCCTGGAGCATGGAGCTCTCCCTCTTCTTCGCCGGTACGGGCGGATCGGTCCCGAGCGCGCGCCGCGGGCTGCCCGCGACCCTCGTCCGGCGTGGGGCCGATCGCATCCTCATCGACTGTGGGGAGGGCACCCAGCGCCAGCTCGTGCGCTCCGCGGGGCTGGCGGACTTCTCCCACGTCTTTCTCACCCACTTCCACGCCGACCATTGGCTGGGGCTCCCCGGCCTGCTGAAGACCCTCGACCTGCGCGACCGCGAGCTGCCGCTCACCGTCTACGGACCGCCGGGGCTGCGCGAGCTCGTTGGCGTGATGCGCCGCGTCTACGGACGCGTGGGCTATCCCCTCGAGTTCCGTGAGCTCGACCCCGGTGAGGTGGTGCGCGGAGAGGGCTTCGGGCTCGTGCCCTTTCCCGTGCGCCACCGGGCTACCGCCTACGGCTACGCGCTGGTCGAGGACGAGCGACCGGGGCGCTTCGATCCCGAGCTCGCCGCCCGCCTCGGCGTCGCCCCCGGGCCGGACTTCGGGCGCCTGCAGCGCGGCGAGACCGTGAGCGGCGTCGCGCCCGAGCAGGTGATGGGGGCCGCGCGGTCCGGTCGCAAGGTCGTCTTCTCGGGGGACACCGCTCCGTGCGACGCGGTCGCGATCGCGGCAGACGGAGCCGACGTGCTCGTGCACGAGGCGACCTTCGGTGAGGACGAGCGCGAGCGCGCCGCCCAGACGCAGCACTCGACCGCCACCCAGGCTGCTCGGCTCGCGCAGGAGGCGGGCGTCGGTCTGCTCGCGCTCACCCACCTCTCCTCCCGTTACTTCGGCCGTGAGCTGCGCGAGGAGGCACGCGCGACGTTCGCGGCGACGGTGGTGCCCCACGACTTCGACGCGATCGAGATCCCCCTGCGCGAGCGAGGGGCGCCCGAGCTCGTGGGTCCCGAGCGCGGAGCGCGGGTCCCGGTCTGAGTAAGCCGGCGCGTGGGTGCGGTGTCGTCCCCGACCGCTGCTACGGTCCCGTTCGTTCGTTCCTTTAACCCGGTCCCGCGAGGCCAGGAAGGAGCCCCGAAGTGGAGCCGTCGAAGGTCGTCCTCGACCGGGACGACATCCGCCGTACGCTCGTGCGCGTCGCGCACGAGATCGTGGAGAAGAGCTCGGGCAGCGCGCTCGCCCTCGTCGGCATCCATCGGCGTGGCGCGGTGCTCGCCGCCCGGCTGCACGTGCTGGTCGCCGAGCTGCTCGAGGGGAACGAGCTGCCGCTCGGCGACATCGACATCGCCTTCTACCGCGACGACATCGGCCTGCGTCCCGAGGCGCCGGTGGTCCACGCCTCCCACCTCGACTTCTCTCCCGACGGGCGGACCGTCGTGATCGTCGACGACGTGCTCTTCACGGGACGCACGGTGCGCGCGGCGATCGAGGCGATCTTCGACTACGGGCGCCCCGCGCGCGTGCAGCTCGCCGTTCTCGTCGATCGCGGGCACCGCGAGCTCCCGATCCGCCCCGACTACGTGGGCAAGAACCTGCCCACCGCGCGCGCCGAGCGCGTCAACGTGCGCGTGGAGGAGCTCGACGGGGAGGACGACGTCACGATCACCCGTCCAACCGGCGTGGCCGAGGCGGCCGACGCGGCCGACGCGCGGAGCCTTCGCGTGGCGAGGACGAGCTCGTGAAGCACCTGCTCTCCATCGAGGACCTGACCCGACCCGGCATCGAGCGCATCCTCGACCGCGCCGCCTCCTTCGTCGAGGTCTCGCGCCGGGAGATCAAGAAGGTGCCGGCGCTGCGCGGGCGCACCGTGGTCAACCTGTTCTACGAGGCCTCGACCCGCACGAGCTCCTCCTTCGAGCTCGCCGCCAAGCGCCTCTCGGCCGAGGTGGTGAGCGTCAAGGCCGCCGGCTCCTCGGTGGACAAGGGCGAGTCGCTCAAGGACACCGTGCAGACGCTCTCGGCCTACGACCCGGCGGCGATTGTCATCCGCTCCCCGCACGTGGGCGCCGCCGACCTCGTCGCCCGCTGGACCCCCGCCGCGGTGATCAACGCCGGCGACGGCAAGCACGAGCACCCAACCCAGGCCCTGCTCGACGTCTTCACGCTGCGCCGGGCGATCGGCGACCTCGACGGCAAGCGGATCTGGATCGTCGGCGACGTGCTGCACTCCCGCGTGGCGCGCTCGAACATCCTCGCCTTCCGGCAGATGGGGGCGGAGGTCACGCTGAGCGGTCCGCCCACCCTGATGCCGCGGGGGATCGAGGCGCTCGGGTGCTCGGTGGAGCCGACGCTCGAGCGGCTCGCGGAGGCCGACGTGGTCTACGTCCTGCGCATGCAGCACGAGCGCATGGCCGAGGCCTTCGTCCCCTCGCTGCGCGAGTACGCTGCGCGCTACCAGGTCGGCCCCGGCCGGCTCTCGCCCCATCAGGTCCTCATGCACCCGGGGCCGGTGAACCGCGGAGTCGAGCTCGCCGCCGCGACGATCGACTCGCCGCAGGCGCTCATCACCCAGCAGGTCGAGGCCGGCGTGGTCGTGCGGATGGCGGTCCTCTACGAGTTGCTCGCGGGCACCGGCGCGGGCGCGGGCGCTTCGCCCGGCGCGGCGAGCGCCGCGGCGGCGGCTCCTGTGGTGGTCGGGGCATGAGCGCGCTCTGCGCGCGCGAGGCGCCGGCGGCCGAGCTGCTCATCCGGAGCGCGCACGTGCTCGATCCGCGCGCCGGGCTCGACGAGCCGCGTGACGTCCTCGTCCGGGGCGGGGCGATCGCTGAGCTCGGGCCCCCCGGCGCGCTGGCCGCGCCCGAGGGCGGGGAGACGCTCGAGGCCCGCGGGTTGCACCTCTTCCCCGGCTTCTTCGATCCTCACGTGCACCTGCGCACCCCGGGTCAGGAGCACAAGGAGGACCTCGCCACGGGCACCGCCGCCGCCGCGGCGGGGGGGTTCTGCGGCGTGATCGCGATGGCCAACACCTCGCCGACGGTCGACGAGCGCTCCGTGCTCGGCGCGCTCCGCGACACCGCACGGCAGGAGGCGGTCGTACCGGTCGGGTTCCTCGGTGCGATCACCCGCGGGCTGGACGGCGCCCGGCTCACCGAGATGGCCGAGCTTCGCGACGCGGGCGCGCTCGGGTTCACCGACGACGGCAGGCCCGTGGTCTCGGCCGGCCTGCTGCGGCGCGCGCTGCAGTACCAGCGCCTCTGCGGCGGGGTGCTCTCCCTGCACGAGGAGGACCCCTCGCTGTCCGTGGACGGGGCCATGCACGAGGGCGAGGTCTCCGCGCTGCTCGGGATGGCGGGGATCCCGTCGCTGTCGGAGTCGACCATGGTCGCCCGCGACGCCGCCCTCGCCTGCTACGAGGACGGGCGCATGCACTTCCAGCACCTCTCCTGCGCCGAGTCCGTCGAGGCGCTCGCGGCCGCCAAGGCCGCGGGGACGCGGTGCAGCGGTGAGGCGAGCCCGCACCACCTCCTGCTCACTCACGAGGCGGTTCGCTCCCTGGACACCGCGATGAAGATGAACCCGCCGCTGCGCGCGGAGTCAGACCGCCAGGCGCTGATCGCCGGCCTGCGCGACGGGACGATCGACTGCGTGGCCACCGACCACGCCCCGCACGCGCGCCACGAGAAGGAGGTCCCATGGGAGGAGGCGCCCATGGGCACCACCGGCCTCGAGACCGCGTTCTCCGCGCTCTACACCGAGCTCGTCGTGCCGGGTGTGCTGCGGCTCACGACCCTCGTGGAGCGGATGAACGCGGGCGCCGGGCTCTACGACCTCCCCATCGCGAGCCTGCGCCCCGGAGCGCCCGCAGACTTGTGTCTCGTCGAGCTCGAGGCGAGCTGGGAGGTCGGAGCCGGGGGCTACGCGAGCCGCGCGGAGAACTGCTGCTTTCACGGACGCACGCTCCAGGGGCGAGTCGTGCTGACGCTCGCCGCTGGCGCCGAGGCGTTTCGCGCGGTCCGCGTGCTCGACGGGGCCCCGGCGTGAGCGCCTACGTCCTGCTCGAGGATGGCGCCCGCTTCGAGGGGGAGGCGTGCGGGGCGGCCGGGCACGCGCTCGGCGAGATCGTCTTCACGACCTCCATGTCGGGCTATCAGGAGGCGCTCAGCGACCCGAGCTTCGCCGGCCAGCTCGTCACCTTCACCTACCCGCACATCGGCAACTACGGGGTGAGCGCGGAGGCGATGGAGTCCGACCGCATCCACGCGCGCGCCGCGATCATGCGCGCCGGCGTCAACCGTGAGGACTCGCCCGGCGCCGAGCGCGGCTGGCTCGACTGGCTCGCGGACTGCGGCGTTCCGGCGATCACCGAGGTGGACACCCGCTCGCTCGTGCGCCACATTCGCGACCGGGGAGCGATGCGCGCCGGGGTGTTTCCGGCGAGCACCGCGCTCGCGGAGGCGCGCGAGCTGATTGCCGCCGAGCCGCCCATGGCCGGCCGCGACCTCGCGCGTGAGGTCACCCCCGCCACGTCCGTGCGGCTCGCTCCGCTCGCGGACGGCGACGGTCCGCGGATCGCGGTGATCGACACCGGAGTCAAGGACTCCATCGTGCGCAACCTGCGACTCCGCGGCGTCCACGTCGAGCTCCACCCCTGCTCCACCTCGGCGCCCGAGCTCCTCGCCACCGGCGCCGACGCGTTCTTCCTCGCCAACGGGCCGGGCGACCCGGCGGCGCTCGACTACGTCGTGGAGACCCTGCGCGAGCTCGTGGGACAGAAGCCCGTGTACGGGATCTGCCTCGGCCACCAGCTCCTCTGCCGCGCCGTCGGCCTCGAGACCTACAAGCTGCCCTTCGGGCACCGGGGCGCGAACCATCCCGTCAAGGACCTCGTCTCCGGTCGGGTCGAGATCACGAGCCAGAACCACGGCTTCGCCGTCCTCGGACCGGGCGGGGAGCAGACCATCGTCGCCGACGAGCGCGTGCGCTGGGACACCGACTTCGGGGCCGCCGAGCTCACCCACGTGAACCTGTACGACCGCACCGTCGAGGGCCTCGTCCTCTGCGACGTTCAGGGCGGGACGCTCCAGTACCACCCCGAGGCGGGGCCCGGCCCGCACGACTCGCTGCACTACTTCGACGACCTGATCGCCGCCCTCCATGCCTAGACGGGGCGACCTCGAGCGCATCCTCATCCTCGGCTCTGGCCCGATCGTCATCGGGCAGGCCGCGGAGTTCGACTACTCGGGGACCCAGGCCTGCAAGGTCCTGCGCGAGGAGGGCTACGAGGTGATCCTCGTCAACTCCAATCCGGCGACGATCATGACCGACCCCGAGGTGGCCGACGTCACCTACGTCGAGCCGCTGCTCCCCGAGCCGGTCGCCCAGATCATCGCCCGCGAGCGCCCGGACGCGATCCTCCCGACGCTCGGCGGCCAGACCGCGCTGAACCTGGCCAAGGCGCTCCACGAGGCCGGCACGCTGGCCGACTACGGCGTCGAGCTGATCGGCGCGAGCTACGAGGCGATCCACCGCGCCGAGGACCGCGAGATCTTCCGCGCCACGATGGAGGGCGCCGGGCTGCGCATGCCGCGCAGCGCGATCGCCACGAGCGCCGCCGAGGCGCGCGCGGCGCGGGACGACATCGGCCTGCCGGTCATCGTGCGCCCGGCGTTCACGCTCGGCGGCCGCGGTGGTGGGATCGCCCGCACCGAGGCGGAGTTCACGTCGATCGTGGCCCGCGGGCTCGCCGCCTCACCGATCGGACAGGTCCTGCTCGACGAGTCCGTGGTCGGCTGGGGCGAGTTCGAGATGGAGGTCATGCGCGACCGCGCGGACAACGTGGTGATCGTCTGCTCGATCGAGAACCTCGACCCGATGGGGGTCCACACCGGCGACTCGGTGTGCGTCGCGCCCCAGCAGACCCTGAGCGACCGCCAGTACCAGGCGCTACGCGACCAGGCGATCGCGGTGATCCGCGCGGTGGGAGTGCAGACCGGGGGCTCCAACGTGCAGTTCGCGGTCAACCCGGCCACGGACGAGATCGTGGTCATCGAGATGAACCCGCGGGTCTCGCGCTCGAGCGCGCTGGCCTCCAAGGCCACCGGCTTCCCGATCGCCAAGATCGCCGCGCGGCTCGCGGTCGGCTACACGCTGCCCGAGATCCCCAACGACATCACGCGCGCCACGCCGGCCTCCTTCGAGCCGACGCTCGACTACGTGGTCGTGAAGTGGCCGCGCTTCGCCTTCGAGAAGTTCCCGGGCTCGGACGCCGGGCTCTCCACCCACATGAAGTCGGTGGGCGAGGCGATGGCGATCGGACGCACCTTCGGGCAGGCGTTCGCCAAGGCGATGCGCTCGCGTGAGCTCGACTCGCACGCGCGCGCGCCGGCGGACGATGCCGCGCTGCTCGACGCGCTCGCCGTGCCGAGCCCCGACCGCTTCGATCTCGTGCTCGAGGCCCTGCGCCGCGGCCTCGGAGAGGCGGAGATCCACACTCGCACGCGGATCGACCCGTGGTTCCTGGCCGAGCTCGGCGAGCTCGCGCGCGATCCCGGGGCCCCGTTTCGGGGCGAGCGGTGCTTTCGCGCGGTGGACACGTGCGCGGCGGAGTTCGCCGCCGAGACCCCGTACTACTACTCGGGGTGGGAGCGCGAGGCCTCCCACGAGGTGCGCCGCGGGGAGCGCGCGAGCGTGGTCATCCTCGGCTCGGGCCCGAACCGCATCGGCCAGGGCATCGAGTTCGACTACTGCTGCGTGCATGCCGCCCAGGCCGTGCGAGCTTCCGGGCGCGATGCCGTGATGGTCAACTGCAACCCCGAAACCGTCTCCACGGACTACGACACCTCCGACCGCCTCTACTTCGAGCCGCTCACGCTCGAGGACGTGCTCGGGGTCTGTGAGGTCGAGCGCCCCGAGGGTGTGATCGTCGCCTTCGGCGGCCAGACGCCGCTCAAGTTGGCAGCCGGCCTCGAGGCCGCCGGGGTGCCCGTGCTCGGAACGCCCGTGGAGGCCATCGACCTCGCGGAAGATCGCGGTCGCTTCGGCCGCCTGCTCGCCGAGCTCGGCTACGAGGCCCCGCCCTACGCCACCGCTCACAGTGCGGCCGAGGCGCTCGGCGCCGCGGCCGGGGTCGGCTTTCCGCTGCTCGTGAGGCCGAGCTACGTGCTCGGCGGCCGGGCGATGGAGATCGTCTACTCGCTCGCAGGGCTCGAGGACTACCTGGCGCGCGCCGGGGCGGCGAACGGCGACTCGGGCGGCGGCGGCCGCGAGATCTTCCTCGACCGTTTCCTCGAGGACTCGATCGAGGTCGACGTCGACGCGCTGTGCGACGGGGAGGAGGTCTGGATCGGCGGGATCATGCAGCACGTGGAGGAGGCCGGCATCCACTCGGGCGACTCGGCGTGCGTGCTGCCCCCGCACTCCCTCGGCGCCGAAATGCTCGAGCTCATCCGCGAGCAGACGCGCGGGATCGCGCTCGCCCTCGGCGTCGTCGGCCTGCTCAACGTGCAGTTCGCGATCCAGGGCGAGCGGCTGTTCGTGATCGAGGCCAACCCGCGCGCCTCACGCACGGTTCCCTTCGTCTCCAAGGCGGTCGGCTGGCCGCTGGCCAAGCTCGCGTGCCGGATCGCCCTCGGGGAGCGGATCGCCGACCTCGGGCTCCCGGCCGACCCGAGCCTCGGACACGTCTGCGTCAAGGAGGCGGTGCTCCCCTTCGACCGCTTCGCGGGCGCCGACGCGCTGCTCGGTCCTGAGATGCGCTCGACCGGCGAGGTGATGGGGATCGCGCGCGACTTCCCCACCGCGTTCGCCAAGGCCCAGGCCGCCGCCGGTGCACGCCTGCCCGTCGCGGGGACGGCGTTCATCACGGTGACCGATCGCGACAAGCCCGCGGCCGGCGGCGTGGCCATGCAGCTCCACGACCTCGGCCTGCGGATCGTGGCCACCCACGGCACCGCGCTCTCGATCTCGCGCATGGGCATCCCCGTGGAGACGCTCAACAAGGTGGGGGAGGGCTCGCCCCACGTGGTCGACTGGATCGAGCGCGGCGACGTCGACCTCGTGATCAACACGCCAGTGGGAACGGGCGCGCGCACCGACGGCTACGAGATTCGTGCCGCCGCGGTGGCGCGCGGCATCCCCTGCATCACCACGATGGCAGGGGCGATGGCCGCCACGCGGGCCATGAGGGCCGCCCAGAGCGGCGCCCCGACCGTCGTCTCGCTGCAGGAGATCCACGCGGAGGCGGCGACCGCCGGAGCGCCCTCGGCGTGAGCCTCGCGGCGGGGAAGCGCCCGACGGAGGAGCGGCGCACGCTCGCGCCCTTCGGTCGCCGGCGGGTGCCCGTGCTCGAGCGGCGTACGTACGGGCCCTATGTCGTGCTGCGCGGCCACGACGCGGACGGCCCGCCTCCCCGGCCCGGTCAGTTCTACATGCTCGCCGCCGCCGAGCGCTGGGGCGGGGGAGGCGGAGAGCGGCCGTTCCTGCCCCGGGCCTTGAGCGTGCTGCGCGCGGGCGAGGGCGGGGAGCTCCACTTCATGCTCGAGGACGTCGGCCCCGGGACGCGGCGGCTCTGCGAGCTCACGCGCGGCGAGGAGCTGTGGGTCGCCGGCCCGTTCGGGGTGGGCTTCGGGGCCCCCGCCCCGGGCACGCGGGGGCTCCTCGTCGGCGGAGGGGTGGGAATCGCGCCGCTCGCGGGGTGGCAGGACGAGCTCGGGCCGGGCACCACCACCCTGCTCGGCTTTCGCGACGCCGCCCACGCCCGCGGCGCCGCCGCGCTCGGGGAGGCGCACATCGCGACCGACGACGGAAGCGTGGGGCATCGCGGGCGCGTGACCGACCTCCTCGCCGAGAAGCTCGATTCGGAACCGCGCGCCACCGTCTACGCGTGCGGACCGCCCGGGATGCTCGAAGCCGTGCGCGCGCTGTGCGCCGAGCGCGACGTCGGCGCCCAGCTCGCCCTCGAGTCGGGGATGGCGTGCGGCTACGGCGCGTGCTTCGGCTGCGTGGTGCGTACGCGCGCGGGCTACGTGCGCCTGTGCGTCGAGGGTCCCGTGCTCGACGCCGCCGAGCTCGAGACCGCGCTGATCCCCGGAGCCGGACATTGACGGAGTTCTGCGGGCTCGAGCTCGCGCATCCGGTGATCAACGCGTCGGGCACCTTCGACGCGATCGCCGCCCGCCGGGCCTTCGGCGACGAGCTGCTCCGGCCCCCCGGGGGCGCCGGGCGAGAATCGGGGTTCCCGTTCGCCGCGTTCGTCTCCAAGACCGTCACGGTCGCGCCCCGCAGCGGCAACTTCCCTCCGCGGCTGTGGGAGCTTCCCAGTGGCCTGCTCAACTCGATCGGGCTTCCCAACAAGGGGCTCGCGGGCTACCTCGAGCACGACCTTCCCGAGCTCGCGCTCGTGCCCGTGCCCCTGATCGTGAACGTCATGGGGTTCGCGCTCGCCGAGGTCGCCGAGCTCGTGGAGGCCTTCGCCGCCCGGGCCGAGGTCGCCGCGCTCGAGCTGAACGTCTCGTGCCCGAACGTGGAGACCGGCCTCGTGATGGGCGCCGACCCGGTGGAGACCGCGCGGCTCGTGCGGGAGGTGCGCCCCCTCACCTCCAAGCCGATCATCGTCAAGCTCACGCCCAACGCGAGCGACCCGGCCGCGGTGGCCGAGGCGGCCGAGGCCGAGGGCGCCGACTCCGTCTCGCTCGTGAACACGCTGCGCGGCATGGCGCGCCATCCGCGCACGGGGGAGCCCTGGCTCGGGGGGCGCACGGGGGGCGTGTCGGGCCCGGCGATCCGCGCGATCGCGCTCGCCCAGGTGGACGGGGTCGCGGCCCGCGTGCGGATCCCGATCATCGCCATGGGGGGACTCCAGAGCGGTCGCGACGCCTTCGAGCTCCTCTCGGCGGGAGCCACCCTGGTGGCCGTCGGCACGGAGAGCTTCCGCGATCCGGCGGCCGGTGCGCGCATCGCCAGGGAGCTCGGGAAGATGAGCGCCGCGACGGACGCAAGCGCAACGGCCGCCGGACGGCATGGGGTGTCCGCAACCTAAAACTCCCTGGAAATCCCGACGCTTTGCTCGACCGGGGTCGATATGGCTAACCCTCGAGCTGAGGCTGAGGCAAATTTGGCCCCCGGCGGCTTGTCGGTCCCGCCGATCTATGTAGACTCGGCCGATGCCGCCGCTGAGTCCGTCCGCGCTCAAGACGACCGGGGCCCCCGAGCGCTCCCTGGTCCAGCGCATGGACGCGCTCTCGCGCGCGAACGAGATCCGCACGCGCCGCGCCCAGCTCAAGCGCGATCTCAAGGCGGGGCGCACCTCGATCCACACGCTGCTCCACGATCCGCCCGAATGGACGGAGACGGCCAAGGTCTTCGACATGCTCCTGGCCGTGCCCAAGTACGGCCGCGTGAAGGTGAACAAGATCCTCAGCACGTGCCGCATCTCGCCGAGCAAGACGATCGGCGGGCTCTCCGAGCGCCAGCGCGCGGAGCTGGTCGCCCTGCTGCACCGCTAGCCCCGCCCACGTCCCGCGTGGCCAAGGTCATCGTCATCACCGGGCCCTCGGGCGTCGGCAAGGGCACGCTGATCCGCGGGCTGCGCGGGCGAGTGCCCAGGCTCGCGCTCTCGGTTTCGGCCACCACCCGCGCGCCCCGGCCGGGTGAGGAGGACGGAGTCGCTTACCACTTCCTGAGCGACTCCGAATTCGAGCAGCGCGTGGGCGCGGGGGATTTCGTCGAGCACGCGGAGTACTCCGGGCGACGCTACGGAACGCTGCGCTCCGAGCTCGAGCGACAGCTCGCCGACGGGGTGCCCGTGGTGCTCGAGATCGAGGTCCAGGGCGCGCGCCAGATGCGCGACGCGGTTCCCGACGGCGTGCAGGTGTTCATCGCGCCCCCGTCGCTCGATTCGCTGCGGGCTCGGCTCGTGGGGCGGGGCACGGACGATCCCGAGCAGGTCGAGGCGCGCCTGCGCACCGCCGAGCGGGAGCTGGCCGCCCAGGCCGAGTTCGCCCACGTCGTGGTCAACGACCGCCTCGAAGAGTCGACCGACCGCCTGGGGGCGATCGTCGAGCGCGAGCTGGAGGGCCTCTAGACTCTTCGGTCCGCCCTCCCGCTTCTTCTCGAAAGGCTCCGGCCCTTGATCTCCCCCCGCATCGACCGCCTGCTCGACCACGTCGACTCGAACTACGCGAGCGTCCTCGTCGCCGCCAAGCGCGCGCGCCAGATCAACTCCTACTACCGCAACCTCGGAGAGGGCACCTTCGACGAGTTTCCGCCCCCGATGGTCGAGAGCGGATCGAAGAACTACCTCACGATCGCCCTCGAGGAGGTCGCGAGCGGCAAGGTCAAGTACCACTACCGCTGAGGCGGTGGGAGCGGCGCATGGCGCGGCTGCTCGTCGGAGTGAGCGGCGGCGTCGCCGCCTACAAGGCGCTCGAGCTGGTGCGGCTGGCCACCCGGGCGGGCCACGCCGTTCGCGTGATCCAGACCGAGGCCGGCGAGCGCTTCGTCGGCCGGGCATCCTTCGCCGCGCTGAGCGCCGCGCCCGTGCTCGGCTCGGAATGGGAGGCCGACCCGGCCCGCGGCGCCTTTCCCGACCAGACGCCGCCCGAGCACGAGCCGATCAGCCACCTGGCGCTCGTGCAGAACGCCGACGCCTACCTGATCGCGCCCGCCTCGGCCAACACGCTGGCCAAGCTCTCGGCGGGGCTGGCCGACAACCTCCTCACCACCACGGCGCTCGCCGCGACCTGCCCGGTGATCGTCGCCCCCGCGATGAACGCCCACATGTGGGAGCACCCCGCCACGCGGCAGAACCTCGAGACGCTGCGCGGGCGGGGGGTGCGGGTCGTCGAGCCGGGGGTGGGGGAGCTCGCCTCGCGCGGCGAGCACGGTGCCGGACGGCTGGCCGAGCCCTCCGAGCTGCTCGCCGCCGTTGAGGCCACGCTCGGGCTCGAAGCGGGCGACGGGGCCCTCGACGGGGTGCGCGTGCTCGTGAGCGCGGGGGGTACGCGCGAGCCGATCGACGCCGTGCGCTTCGTGGGCAACCGCTCCTCCGGCAGGATGGGCTGGGCGCTGGCCGACGCCGCCGCGGCCGCAGGCGCCGAGGTGACGGTGATCGCCGCCAACGTCGCGCTCGAGCGCACGCCGGGCGTCCGCTATCGCGAGGTCGCCACCGCCGCCGAGCTCCACGCCGACTGCGCCGAGCGCTTCCCGAACTGCGACGTGCTCATCATGGCCGCCGCCGTCGCGGACTTCCGGCCCGTCGCTCCCGCGTCCGGAAAGATCAAGAAGGACGGCGGCCCGCCGCCCGCGCTCCAGCTCGAGCCCACTCGCGATGTCCTCGGCGAGCTCGCCGAGCTCCGGCGCTTCGACCAGGTCCTCGTCGGCTTCGCCGCCGAGCACGGACCGCGCGCGCTCGAGCACGGCCGCGAGAAGCTCGCCCGCAAGAAGCTCGACCTGCTCGTGGTCAACGACGTCTCTGTCGCGGGTATCGGCTTCGACGCCGGCGAGAACGAGGTGACGATCCTCGCCTCCGACGGCGCCAAGCGGGCGGTCGCACGCACGGCCAAGGCGCGGGTGGCGCGGGAGATCCTAGCCGAGGTCGTCCGCGTGCGCGCGCAGGCGGCGACCGCGGGGAGGCGGTAGAGGACGCGATGGAGCCCTTGGACGAGCTGGGGCGAGTCGAGCCGCACGAGCGTGAGGCGGCGGCCGAGCTCGCGCGCCGCGTGGCCGCGAACGTGGCCCGAGCCGTCCAGGTGCGCCCCGAGACCCTCGAGCACGTGCTCGTGGCGCTGCTGGCCGAGGGACACGTGCTCGTCGAGGACCATCCCGGGGTGGGAAAGACCGCGCTGGCCCGCGCGCTCGCCCGCTCCTTCGACTGCCAGTTCGCGCGCGTGCAGTGCACCGCCGACCTGCTGCCGGCCGACGTGGTGGGCGTCAACGTCTTCAACCCGCGCGAGGGCCACTTCGAGTTCCGTCCCGGACCGGTGTTCGCCAACGTCGTGCTCGTCGACGAGATCAACCGCGCCTCGCCCAAGACCCAGTCGGGACTGCTCGAGTGCATGCAGGAGCGCCGGGTCACCGTCGACGTCCACACCCACGAGCTCGCCCGCCCGTTTCTCGTGCTCGCCACGCAGAACCCGGTGGAGTTCGAGGGGACCTACCCGCTCCCCGAGGCCCAGGTCGACCGGTTCATGATCCGGGTCGCGCTCGGCTACCCGAGCGCCGAGGCGGAGGCGGACATGCTCGCCGACCACGCCGGCGGAGACCGCGTGCTCGCGCTCGAGCCCGTGGCCAGCGCCTCAGCGCTCGTGCGCGCCCAGGACGCGGTCGCTCGGGTGCGGGCCGCCGAGCCGCTGCGCGCCTACGTCGTCGCCGTGCTTCGCCGCACGCGCGAGGACCCGCGCACGGAGCTCGGCGCCAGCCCGCGCGCGGGGTTGCTCCTGCTCCGCGCGGCCAAGGCGCGCGCGGCGCTCCACGGGCGCGACCACGCCCTGCCCGACGACGTCCAGGCGCTCGCGCCCGCGGTCCTCACCCACCGCCTGATGCTCGCGCCCGAGGCGGCCGGGAGCGGCGCCCGAGGGATCGTCGACGATGCGCTGGCCGCGGTGCCGGCCCGCTAGGCGCTCGTGCGCGCGGCGCTCGGCATCGCCGCGCTCGGCCTGGAGCTCGTGATCGCCGCCGTGCTCTTCGCCGCAAAGTCGCTCTACGTACCCGGCGTCGCGCTCGCCTCCCTCGGACTCGGAGTCCTGGCGTGGGTGCTGCTCGCCGCGCGGAGCGTGCGGGTGACGCGCGAGCTCGACTCGCGCCGAGTGGTGGAGGGCGAGCGGCTCGGAGTGGTCTACGAGGTGCGCCGCGGGCTCGTGCCCGCGCCCGCTGGGGTCCTCGAGGATGCGGGGCTTCGCCTCTCTTTCCCGCTGCGGGCGCGGCGCCGGGGGATGACGCGCGTGCATCGCCAGGTGGAGGCGCCGGGCCGAGGTCGCCACGTCCTTCCGCCGCCCGCGCTCGCGATCGGCGACCCGCTCGGGCTAGTGCGCCGGCGGGTGGCTGGCCTCGCGCCGCGGGAGGAGCTGCTCGTCCTGCCGCGCACGAGCTCGGTGCGGCCTGCCTCGGGCGGCGCGGGCGCCGAGGCGGGTACGGCGGCGCTCGCGCACGCCGTCGAGTCGGCCGGTGAGGTCGACGGCCTGCGCCCCTACCGGCAGGGCGCTCCCGCCGCGCGCATCCACTGGCCCGCGCTCGCGCGCGGCGCGGGTCTCGTGGAGCGCCGAGTGCACCCCGAGGAGGACGGCCGCGCGCTCGTCGTGCTCGACGCGCGAGCCCCGCTCACCCCGGAGCACCTCGACGCCGCGGTCCGCGCGGCCGCCTCCCTCTGTCGGGCGCTCGCCCGCCGCGGCGGCTGCACCCTCCTGCTGCCCGGGGAGCGGCGCGCGCTTCTTCTCGAGCGCGAGGGACCCGCGTGGGCCGCCGCCCACGTGCGCCTCGCGCTGGTCGAGGAGGCTCCGCCCGGCGCGCCGGCTCCACGTGTTGCGGGCGCTCGCAACGGGCCGATCTTCTACGTCGCCGCGCGCGAGCTCTCCACATGGCCCGCGGCGCTCGCGGCGGGCGCTCGCGGGGAGCGGACGCTCGTCTTTCCCGGCGAGGCTCCGGGGCGCAGAGCGGTCTTCACCGTCGCCGGCTGCACGGGCGTCCGCGTCACGCGCGCCCGTCCACGCCGGGCGGGGGTCCTCGCGTGAGCGGGGCTCGCGCGCTCGCGGTCCGGGCGCTTCTCCTCGCCGCGCTCGCCCTGTTAGGCGCGGAGCGCTGGGGGGCCCTGGTGGCCCCGGCAGCGGGCGGGGCGATGCTGCTCGCGCTCGCTGCCGCGCTCCTCGCGGCGCTCGGCCTGCGCGCCGTGTGGCCCCCGCGGCCCGGATGGCCCCGCGGGGTGCGCCCGGCGGCGGCCGCCCTTCTCGGGCTGGGCCTGCTCGCGCTCGACGCGCGCGCGGCCGGAGTCCCGTGGCGGCTGCTCGCCCCGGGACGTTGGGATGGCCTCGCGCGGGGAGTGGCCCAGGGCCTCGGGGGCCTTCCCGAGGCCACCTCCCCCTACGACGGCGTCGATGCCTGGGTGCGGCGGATGATCCTGCTCGGCGGCGCCCTCGGGCTCGCCGCCGGCGGCCTGCTCGGCCTCGGGCCCGGCGCCTCGACGCTCGGACGGCGCGCCGCCGCGACGTTGCCTCTGCTCGCTCTGGCCACCGTGCCCGCGGTGATCCTGCGTGCCGGCGGGGGCGTGGGGGAGGGCCTCGGGCTTTTCGCGCTCCTCGCCGGGGTCCTGTGGCTCGAGCGCATGCGCCGCGCCGACGCTCCCCGGGCGCTCGCCCTCCTCGGCCTCGCCGCCCTCGGCGGCGCGCGCGCCGCTCCCACGCTCGGCGCGCGCCGGCCCTTGATCGCCCCCGAGGGGGTTGCCCGCTCGCTGAGCACGGCGAGCGGCGAGCGCTTCGACTGGGAGCACTCCTACGGTCCGATCGACTGGCCGCGCGACGGGCGGGAGATGCTGCGCGTGCGCGCGAAGGTGCCCGTCTACCTCAAGGCGAAGAACCTCGAGACCTTCGACGGGCAGAAGTGGACGAGCGCTTCGGTGCCCGTCACCGCCGACACGGGCGGCGAGGAGTCCCGCCGCGCGGCGAGGGGCGAGCCTCGCTCCTGGCGCCAGAGCATGGCGGTGCTCGTGCGCGGCCTGCGGACCCGCGAGGTGCTCGGTGCGGGCACGACGCTCGGGGTGAGCCGCGCCCCACATCCCCTCCTCCCGGGGCCGACCCCGGGAACGTGGCGCTCGGACCCCGAGCTGGGCCCCGGCGACTCCTACGCGGTCGACGTCTACGCGCCGCGTCCGCGAGCGGCGGAGCTCACCGCCGCGGGCTCGATCTATCCGGCGTGGAGCGCGGCCTACCGGGTTCTGCGCCTCCTCCCGAGCGGACCCCGGGGCCCGCGGCGAGCCGGCGTAGGCGAGATCGGGTTCCCGGCCTTCGGGCAGCCGGGAGAGCCGCTCAACTTCGGCGGCTCGACCCACTCCTTGGGCAGCGTGGCCCCCGGCGCGGGCCCAGTGCTGCGCTCTCCCTACGCGCGTGCCTACGCGCTCGCCCGCCGCCTGGCCGCCGGGTCGAGGACGCCGTATGACTACGTGCGCCGGGTCCAGCGTTACCTCGCCCACGGATTCACCTACTCCGAGACGCCTCCGGCGCACCTCCTGCCCCTCGAGAGCTTCCTCTTCGAGGACCGGCGGGGCTACTGCCAGCAGTTCTCGGGTGCGATGGCGCTGCTTCTGCGCATGGGCGGGGTGCCGGCGCGCGTGTCCGCCGGCTTCACCCCCGGGGAGCCCACGGGTGGCGCCGGCGAGCGGGTGGTGCGCGACTACGACGCGCACTCCTGGGTGGAGGCTTGGTTTCCCCGTTTGGGATGGGTGACCTTCGAGCCCACGCCCTCGGCGGCGCCGGCGCTGAGCGCGCACGCGCGTATCGGAAGGCTCCCCGGAGTGGGCCAGAGCACGAACGCGGCTCCCCGCCGTCTTCCCGAGCCCCGAAGTGGCGCCGCGCCCGCGGCGCCCCGCTCGGGGCGCGCGAGCTCCTCGTGGATCCCTGTCGGGATCGGTACGGGTGGCGCCGCGCTGCTGATCGGGCTGCTCTGGGCCCGGCGCCGGCGCCGAGGGCGCGATTCCACCCGGCAAGCGCTGGGCGAGCTCGAGCGGGCGCTTCGGCGCACGGGCCGCGCCCCCGCGCCGGCCACCACCCTCCACGAGCTCGAGGAGCGCCTCCGGGGCGCGCCCGAGGCCGCCGCCTACGTGCGCGCGCTCGGAGCGGCGCGTTACGGCTACGAGGACGCGCCGCCCTCGCCGGCCCAGCGACGCGCGCTCCGCGACGAGCTCGCCCGCGACCTCGGCGCGAGCGGGCGGCTCCGTGCGTTGTGGGCGCTGCCGCCCCGCCCCGGCGGGTACTCGAAGCGACGGGATCGCTCCGTACACTGAAGGCCATGTCCGAGGGCGTCTACGAGCTCTTCCAGCGGGGCACCGCGCTGCTCGAGGCCGGCGACTGGCATCAGGCCGCGATCCCGCTCTCCCGGGCCCGCGACCTCGATCCCGAGAAGACCTCGATCCGCGAGGCGCTGGGTCGCGCCCTGTTTCGCGCCGGCCACCCCGAGCAGGCCGCCGAGGAGTTCTCCGCCGTGGTCGAGCGTGCGCCCACGAACGACTTCGCGCTGTTCTGTCTCGGGCGCTGCCTACAGCTCCTCGGCCGCCACCAGGAGGCGCGCCATCCCCTCGCGCTGGCCTGCTGCCTGCGCCCCGAGCGGCGTGACTACCGCATCTACCGCGACCGGGCGCGCGCCCACGCAGCGGCGGGGTAGGCGGAGGCGGACCGGCGCCCCCGGTCAGCTCGCCGCGTGCTCGCGCGCCTGCGTGGCGGTGAGCACCAGCAGCCCGAGGAAGCGGTCGAGCTCGAAGGCGCTCACGGAGCTCAGCGGCAGATCTCCCTGGATCCACACCTCGCCCGCCCGCGTGTGGGAGAAGCGGACGAGCGGGACCGTGCGATTCCACCACAGCAGGTCGTGCTCGGCGAGGCTCCCGGGCGCGACGACCGCGGCCTGGGCACGCAGGAAGCCGTCGCGGATCGCCACCCCGACGTGCAGCGGCCATCCGGCCGCGTCCACCGTGATGCCCCACTCCGCGAAGGCGACGGTGCGGGTCTCGCCCTCGAGCGAGGCGATGTAGTCGGCCACCGTGCTCCGCGCGTCGCTCATCGGAGCGCGATGATCCCAGACCGTGCCACTCCTCGAGCTCGCTCTCCGGCTCGCGGGGGAGCCTCTCCGACGAGCACGGCGTGGGCCTGCTCAAGCGAAGGCAGCTGAGGCTCCAGCTCGGCGTCCCGGGGCTCGCGCTGCAGCGCCGGATCAAGGCCGCATGGGACCCCAAGGGGCTGCTGAATCCGGGCAAGAAGGTGCTCTGGAGGCGCGTGGGCGAGGCCTCGGCGGTGCTATTCTCGGCGCACAGCTTTCGCGCCGGGCACGCCCGGCGATCCGATGGTCGAAAGTGGGCGCTCGCCCGCTTTTTTTATGGAATGAGGTGAGTAGATGAGCACGCTGCAGGCCGAGATCGAGCGGGAGCTCGCGCCCCTCGAGCCCGAGGTCGAGATACTGCTTGCCGAGGTGGTCGGTGGGTCGATCGTGCGGCTGTACATCGACCATCCCGACGGCGTGTCGCTCGCGCTCTGCGAGCGCGTGACCCGCGCGCTGCCCGGCGTGCGCGAGCGCTACTCGCTCGAGGTGTCCTCGCCCGGTCGCGAGCGGCCGCTGACCAAGCCCGACCACTTCCGCCGCTTCCTCGGCCGCCGCGCCCGGGTGCGCACGCGCGGGCCCGTGCACGCGCAAAGCGGCGCGAGCGACGCGCGCCAGAGCTTCACCGGCGAGCTCGTCGGCGCCACCGACGCCGAGGTGACGCTCGCCGCCGACGGGGGCCTCCTCTCGATCCCCTATGCCGAGATCGCCCGCTCCAACCTCGTTCCCGCGGAGTAGCCCATGTCCAAGGAGATCCTCGAAGCCACCCGCGCCCTCGCCAAGGAGAAGAACATCTCCTTCGAGAAGCTGATGATCGCGCTGGAGGACGCGCTGCTCTCGGCGTACAAGAAGCAGCCCGACTCGGCGAAGTACGCGCGGGTGGAGATGGACCGCGAGACGGGCGACTTCCTCGTCTACGAGCTGCTCATCCCCGAGCGCCTCGAGGCCCAGCTCATCGTCGAGACGATCGATGAGGGCACGACGATCGATCCGGAGACGGGTGAGGCGCGCGAGCCCACCGAGCCCGAGATCGATCCCGAGAAGTTCGCGCTCTACCGCGACCAGATCGACGAGCGCAACGTCACGCCCGACGACTTCGGGCGCATCGCCGCCCAGACGGCCAAGCAGGTGATCCTCCAGCGGATCCGCGAGGCCGAGCGCGACATGATGTTCGACGAGTACCAGGACCGCGTCGGCGAGCTCATCACCGGGATCGTCCAGCAGTCGGACTCCCGCTACACGCTCGTCCAGCTGCGCGAGCGCGTCGAGGCCCTGCTGCCCAAGTCTGAGCAGGTCGAGGGTGAGCGCTACGACCACGGAGGGCGGATCAAGGCGGTCATCAAGGAGGTCTCGAACTCGACCAAGGGGCCGAGCATCATCGTCTCGCGCCGCGATCCCGAGCTCATCAAGTCGCTCTTCGAGCTCGAAGTTCCCGAGATCGCCGACGGCCTCGTGGAGATCACCGGCGTGGCCCGCGAGCCCGGATACCGCTCGAAGATCGCGGTCGTCTCCTACGCCGACGGGGTGGACCCGGTGGGCGCCTGTGTGGGCCCGCGCGGCTCGCGCGTGCGCATGGTGGTCTCCGAGCTGCGGGGGGAGAAGATCGACATCATCCCCTACAACGAGGAGCCCGCCCGCTTCGTGGCCAAGGCGCTCTCGCCCGCGCGCGTGCGCGAGGTGCTCGTGGACGACGAGGGCAAGCAGTCGACGGTGATCGTGCCCGACGACCAGCTCTCGCTGGCGATCGGTCGCGAGGGCCAGAACGCGCGCCTGGCCGCCCGCCTGACGGGCTGGCGGATCGACATCCGCTCCGAGACCGAGTTCGCCGCCGAGGAGTCCGAGCACGGCTTCGACGAGGAGGAGACCTCGGGCCGCTGCGCCGCGGTCTCGCGCAAGGGACGGCGCTGCCCCAACGCCGCGCTGCCGGGGTCTCGCTACTGCGGAATCGACGCGCACCAGGCGCTCGAGGCGATCGGCTCCGATCGCCTCGAAGATCTGCCGGCCGCGGGCGCAGCGTCATAGCCCCCGCGCGCGGACACGTGCCCCGGCGCCGCTGCGTGGGCTGCGGGGCGCTCGCCGCCCAGGCGACCCTCGAGCGCTACGTCGCGGAGGGAGGCGTTCCCGTCCCCGATCCCGGGCGCATCCGCCCCGGCCGCGGGGCCTATCTCCATCCCGGCGCCGAGTGCCGCGAGCGCGCGGAGAAGCGGCGGGCGCTCTCGCGCTCGCTCCGCGCGGCGGTCGCGCCCCGGGGCGCGAAGTAGAATCGAGGAGACATGGCCAAGAAGCGGGTACACGAGATCGCCAAGGAGCAGAACCTCTCGACCAAGGAGGTCATCGAGAAGCTGCAGCAGGCCGGCCTGTCGGTGAAGGCAGCCGCCTCGGCGGTCGACGAGCGCGAGGCCAAGCGAATCCTCGCCGGCAACGGCGCGCCCGCGGCGGCGCCCAAGCGCGCTCGGACCCCGGATCCCGTCCCGCCCGCGCGCCAGCCGGCGCCCAAGCCCCCCGCCGCGCCCGCCCCGGCGGCCCGTGCCGCGGCGCCCGGCGCGCCCGCGGCCGCTCCCGACGCCAACGGAAGCGCCGCTCCCGACGCCGCCAAGCGCCCCAACAGCGACTCGCTGCAGGGCGAGCGGCCCCCGGCCGCGGGCGCCGGCTCCCGCCGGCGCGTGATCATCGACTCCCAGGCCTCGCGGCGCGCCCCCGGCGGCGGTCCGCCGCCCAACCAGCCTCCGCGCCGCCAGCGGCGCGGGCGCCGGCGCCGCGGCACCTACGAGGAGCCCACGCCCGTCGACAACGAGGCGGTCCTCGCTCCCACCACGATCCGCATCAACTCGGGCTCGACGGTCAAGGACGTCGCCGAGTACACGGGTGTCGCGGTGCCCGAGATCATCAAGAAGATGATGCAGCTCGGCGAGATGGCGACCCTCACCCAGACGCTGTCCGACGACGCCATCCAGCTCATCGCGGACGAGTTCGAGAAGCCGATCGAGATCGTCCACGCGGCCGACGACGTCGACGCGGAGCCCGCGTTCGCCGACGAGGAGGGAGACCTGGTCGAGCGCCCGCCGGTGGTGACGATCATGGGCCACGTCGACCACGGCAAGACCTCCTTGCTCGACGCCGTGCGCTCGACCGAGGTGGCTGCGGGCGAGGCCGGCGGCATCACCCAGCACATCGGCGCCTACCAGGTCCACCACAACGACAAGACGGTCACCTTCCTCGACACGCCGGGTCACCAGGCGTTCACCGCCATGCGTGCCCGCGGCGGCAAGGTCGCCGACATCGCGGTGATCGTGGTCGCCGCCGACGACGGGGTGATGCCCCAGACCCAGGAGGCGATCGACCACGCCAAGGCCGCCGGGGTGCCGATGCTCGTGGCCATCAACAAGGTGGACAAGGAGGGCGCCCAGCCCGACCGCGTGCGCACGGAGATGAGCACGCGCGGCCTGCAGCCGGTGCAATGGGGCGGCGACATCGAGTTCGTCGACGTCTCCGCCAAGACCAAGCAGGGGCTCGACGACCTGCTCGAGACGATCCTCGTCATGGCCGAGGTGGAGGAGCTCAGGGCCAACCCGGACACGGACGCCTCGGGCACCGTCATCGAGTCCAAGCTCGATCCGGGCCGCGGGGCGGTGGTCACCGTCCTCATCCAGCGCGGGCGCCTGCGGGTCGGGGACGCGCTCGTGGCCGGGGCCCACTGGGGCCGCGTGCGCGCCATGAACGACTTCCTCGGCAAGCGGGTCAAGCAGGCCGAGCCCGGCGAGCCGGTCGAAATCCTCGGCTTCGACTCGGTCCCCGAGGCGGGCGAGACCGTCCGCGTCGTGGAGAACGACCGTAAGGCGCGCCAGCTCGCCGGAGAGAAGGCCAACCGGCTGAAGACGGAGCGGATCGCCCGCAAGAGCGGGCGCAAGATCTCCCTCGAGCAGATCTTCGCCGCGGGCCTGCAGGAGCTGAACCTCGTGCTCAAGGCCGACGTGGCGGGCTCGCTCGAGGCGATCGAGGACGAGATCGCCAAGCTTCCCCAGGACGAGGTCGAGGTCAACGTGATCCACCGTGGCGTCGGCGGAGTCAACGAGTCCGACGTGATGCTCGCCGCCGCCTCGAACGCGGTCGTCCTCGCCTTCAACGTGCGACCGGTGGGCGATGCGCGGGGCGTCGCCGACCGCGAGGCCGTCGAGATCCGCTCCTACGCGGTCATCTACCGCGCGATGGACGAGCTGCGCCTCGCGATCCAGGGCATGCTCGAGCCCGAGGAGGTCGAGGACGTCGTCGGCCAGGTCGAGATCCGCCAGACGTTCCGCGCCTCGCGCGTGGGGACGATCGCCGGCTCCTACGTCACCGAGGGGCGGATCACCCGCGGGGCGAAGGTCCGCCTCGTGCGCGACGGCACGGTCGTGCACACGGGGGAGATCGGCTCGCTGCGCCGCTTCAACGACGACGTCCGCGAGGTCACCGCCGGCTTCGAGTGCGGGATCGTGCTGCGCGACTTCGCCGACGTGAAGGAGGGCGACATGCTCGAGGCCTACGAGACGCGCAAGGTCGAGCGCGAGCTGGCCTGAGCCGCGCGAGCCGGTTGCTCGAGCGCGCCATGAGCGCCACCGGATTCGTCACGGTCCTCGTGATCCACCTGCACTTTCCCGAGGTGGGCAGCCTCAAGGGAAAGCGCAAGGAGATCTCCTCGCTCAAGGCCCAGCTCCACGGGCGCCTCGGCGCCGCCGTCGCGGAGATCGACCATCAGGACCTGTGGCAGCGCGCGACGCTGAGCGCGGCCCTCACCGGCGGCTCGCTGAGCGCTCTGAGCGCCGCCGCGGACCGCGTCGAGCGTTTCGTGATCGACCGCCATCCCGAGGGCGCAAGAGTCGAGCGCCTCGTCTCCTCGCTCGAGGATCTCGGCGCATGAAGAGCTTCTCACTGACGCGGTGTCGAATTCCCGGCGAGCGGCGGATGGGGGGCTAGGATGACCTCGGGCCGTATGCGCCGGGTGAACGAGGCCGTCCGTGCGGTGCTGAGCGACGCCCTGGCCCAGAGCCTCAAGGACCCGCGCATCGGATTCGTGACCATCACCGCCGTCAACACCTCTCCGGATCTGCGCCACGCCCGGGTCTACGTGAGCGTGCTCGGAAGCGAGGAGGAGCGCGAGGCGAGCCTCGAGGGGCTGCGCTCCGCCCACGGCTACCTGCAGGGCCGGGTGGCGCGCGAGCTGCGCATCAAGCACACCCCGACGCTCTCCTTCGAGTACGACGAGACGATCGACCGCGGCATGCGGATCTCCGAGCTCCTCGACTCAGAGCTCGGGGAGGAGCAGCGTTGAGCCTGCTCGGCACCGCGACTTCGAGTCGCGAGCGCGTGCTCGACGAGCTGCGCGGGGCGTCCAAGCTCCTGCTCGTCACCCACGAGAACCCCGACGGGGACGCGCTCGGCTCCCTGGTGGCCACGCAGGAGATCCTGACCGGGCTCGGCAAGGACTCCGTGATGTTCATGGCCGAGGATGAGCTTCCGCTGCCCTACGAGTACCGCTTCTTCTCGCTGGCCGGCCTCGTCTCGGTCGTGCCCGACGACATCGCCGAGCGCACCCTCGTCTTCCTGGACTGCGGGAACATCGACCGCAACCCCGCCGAGGTGGTCAAGGCCGAGGGCGCGCACATCCTCAACGTCGACCACCACCACGACAACACCCGCTTCGGCACCGTCGATCACGTCGTGCCCGAGGCTTCGTGCACGGCGGAGATCGTCTGGGACCTCATGCGCGGCCTCGGCGTGCGCCCGACGGTGGCGATCGCCGAGGCGCTCTACGTGGGGCTCGTCACCGACACCGGGAAGTTCATGTACGAGAACACCGGAACCCGCGCCCACGTCATGGCGGCGGAGCTGATCGAGGCCGGAGTCGACGTGCACGGCATCTACCGGCGCATCTACGAGGGCATCCCCTACGCCAAGCTGGCGCTGCTCGCCCGGGGCCTCGGGCAGGTTGAGCGCTACGACGACGGACGGCTGACGGTGGCCCCCTTGAGCGCGGCCGACTTCGCCGAGACCGGAGCCGCGGAGACCTACTCCGAGGGAGTCATCGACCACCTGCGCTCGGTCGAGGGCACGGCCATGGCCGCGCTGGTGCGCGACCGGCTGGGGGAGCGCGCGGGGCGACGCAAGGTCTCCCTGCGCTCGAGCGACGATCGGATCGACGTCTCGCGCATCGCCCGCGCTCAGGGGGGAGGGGGGCATCGCCAGGCGGCGGGGTTCTCGACCGAGCTCGCGTGGGAGGAGCTCGTCGAGTTCCTGCGCGGCGCGCTCGCTGCCCAGCTCTGAGCTCCGAGGCCCACCCGCGGCGCGCCGTCGACGGGGTCATCGTGTGGGACAAGGAGGCGGGGGTCACCTCGCACGACGTGGTGGCGCGCGTTCGGCGCCTCTACCCGAAGGGCACGAAGGTGGGCCACGCAGGCACGCTCGATCCCTTCGCCACCGGGCTGCTGCTGATCCTCGTCGGCCGCGCGACCAGGGCGCAGCGCTTCCTTATGGCGCTGCCGAAGACCTACGAGGCGGTGGCGCGCTTCGGGGCGGTCTCCTCGACGGGCGACCGCGACGGGGAGGTCCGGGCGACCGGGGTGCTGCCCACGGGCGATCTGGCACTCCCGACGGGGGCCCTGAGCCAGCGCCCGCCGGACTTCTCGGCGGTCAAGGTCGGCGGCCGCCGCGCCTACACGCTCGCGCGGCGGGGCGAACCGGTCGATCTGGCCGAGCGCCCCATCGAGGTGCGCGCCTTCATCGAGCGCTGGCGCGAGCGCGAGCGGCGAGGGTTCTCGATCGAGTGCTCCTCGGGGACCTACGTGCGCTCCCTCGTCGCGGAGCTGGGCGACGCGTATTGCGAGGAGTTGCGGCGCACTCGCATCGGACCCTTCGACGTCGAGGATGCCGATCCCGAACGCGTCGTGGCGCTCCTCGAAGCACTCTCCTTTCTGCCCGAGCGTCCCCTGGGAGAGCAGGACGCGCGCAGGGCGGGCCATGGGGTCGCGCTCGCCGGCGAGGCGAGCGGGCCGGTGCGCCTGACCGACGAGCGGGGCCTGATCGCCGTCGCCGAGCCGCGAGACGGCCTGCTCAAGCCCACCGTAGGCTTCCGGGGGTGAAGCTCACCTGGCTCCCCGACGTCGAGCCTCGCCCCCGTCGGGTCGCGGTCGGCGAGTTCGACGGCGTGCACCTCGGCCACCGCGAGGTCATCCGGGGCAGCGACACGGTCCTGACCTTCGACCCGCACCCGCGCTCGGTGGTCGCCCCGGACGCGGCGCCGAAGCTCCTCACCTCCCTTGAGGTCAAGGCCGACCTGGTGGCGAGCCTGGGGGTGGAGGAGCTCGTGGTCATCTCCTTCGATGAGGAGTTCGCCGCGCTCGAGGCGCGCGACTTCGTCGATCGGGTGCTCGTCGAACGCCTCGGGGCCACGCACGTCTCGGTCGGGGAGAACTTCCGCTTCGGGCACCGGGCCGGCGGCGACACGGACCTCCTCGCCGCCGACGAGCGCTTCGAGACGCGTGTGGTCGCTCTGGTGGAGACCGACGGCGAGGTCGTCTCCTCGAGCCACATCCGCGGACTCGTGCTCGCCGGCGAGGTGGAGCGGGCCGCGGGCTTCCTCGGCGCCCCGTTCCAACTGCGGGGCGAGGTGGTCCACGGCGACAAGCGCGGACGCGAGCTCGGCTATCCGACCGCGAACCTCGTGCCCGACCCCGGGGTGGTCTGCCCGGGTCACGGCGTCTACGCCTGCCGCGCCAACGAGGAGCGCGCCGCCGCGGTCAACGTCGGTGTCCGCCCGACGTTCGCGACCGGCCGCGGCGTGCTCATCGAAGCCTACCTGCTCGACTGGAGCGGCGACCTCTACGGCCAGGAGCTGCGCCTGGATTTCGTCAAGCGACTGCGCGGCGAGCGCCGCTTCGACCGGGTCGCCGAACTCGTGGAGCGGATGGATCGCGACGTAGCGGAGGCCCGCGCCTTTGCTACCTTTCCGCCGCTATGACGACCCTCACCCAGGAGCACAAGCGCGAGCTCGTCGAGAAGTTCGGCAAGGGCGAGAACGACACGGGCTCGGCCGAGGTCCAGATCGCGATGCTCACCCAGCGCATCAACGACCTCACCGCGCACCTGCGCATCCACCCCAAGGACCACCACTCGCGCCGCGGGCTGCTCATGCTCGTCGGCCGCCGCCGGCGCTTCCTGAACTACCTGCGCCGTAAGGATCTCGAGGGCTACCGGGCCCTGCTGGCCGAGCTCGGCCTGCGCCGGTGAGCGTCCTCGGGCCGGGCACTCCGGTCCCGGAGTTCTCGCTCGGGCGCGAGGACGGCTCGACGTTCACCCAAAAGGACCTGGAGGGCCAGACGAGCGTCCTCGTCTTCTATCCCTTCGCGTTCAGCCCGGTGTGCACCGACCAGCTGAACGTCTACGAGGAGGTACTCGACGACTTCGCCGCCCAGGGCGCGACGCTCTACGGGGTCTCCTGCGACGCGACCTGGTCCCAGCAGGCGTTCAGGCAGAAGCTCGGGGTCACGATCGAGCAGCTCTCGGACTGGGAGCCCAAGGGCGCGGCGTGCCGGGCCTTCGGCGTGCTGCACCCGGGCGGCTTCCCGCAGCGCGCGCTCCTCATCGTAGGTCCCGAGGGGATCGTCAAGTGGAGCTATGAGGCGGACTCTCCGGGCGATCTCCCGGGCGCCAACCTCATCTTCGACGGCCTCGCCGCCTGAGCCTGCGCCTCGGGCGGCGCGGTGAGCGAGCTCGGCTCAGCGCCGCCTCCGCCCCTGGCGCCGGAGGACCATGTGCGGGGACCCGAGGCCTCCGCGCTCCTCGTCGAGTACGCCGACTTCGAGTGCCCCTTCTGTGCCGTGCTCGATCGGCGCCTCTCCGAGCTCGCCGCGCGGCGCGTCTTTCGTCACTTCCCCGTGAAGTCCAGCCATCCCCGCGCGTGGGCCGCGGCGTGTGCGGCGGAGGCGGCCGGACGCCAGGACCGCTTCTGGGAGATGCACGACCTGCTCTACGCCGATCAAGGACGCCTGGAGGACCCGCACCTGTGGGCGCGCGCCGGGGCGCTCGCGCTCGACCTCGAGCGCTTCGAGGCCGACCGGCGCTCGGAGGAGGTGGCCGACCGGGTGCGACGGGACTTCCGCGCCGGGATCCGAGCCGGCGTGGCGAGCACGCCGACGGTGTTCGTGGAGGGCGAGAGGTTGAGCGGCGCGGCGGCGGTCGAGCGGGTCCGGCGGATGGCCGGCAGCGGGGACTGAGAACCACTCACTCGTAGACGAAGACCTCGGCCGAGGGGTGCAGCCGCAGCGCCCGCCGGGGGGAGATCATCGGCTTGGAGTCCTCGTGGTAGAAGAGCTTGAAGCCGTTGTGAAAGCGGCGCTCGCCCTGCGTGAGCGCCCGGTACTTCGCGATCTTCACCGCCTGCCCGCCGAAGCCGTCGACGTTCAGGGTCAGCGCGATGCCGGGGCGGGCGACGAGCTGGCGGCGGTGGTTGATCATCCCGTCGGTGAACTGGTGCACCAGGAGAAGCTTCTGGGGGAGGTTGCGCCGGCGCACGATGTCCGCGAGGTAGGCCGAGGTCTCGTTGATCACCGAGGCGTCGGTCGAGCCGATCACCTGGCCCGGGCGGTTGGGCGCGCGCAGGCTCCACTCCGGGTCGAGCGCGAGGCTCACGTCGGGCTGCTCGAGGTAGCGGCGCAGCCGGCGCACCTCGGTCATGAAGGGCTCATAGCCCGGCTGGAGGTCGAGGATGAGCAGGAGGTGGTGGCGCCGGGCGGCGGCCAGGTAGCGCCGGATCACCGCGTCGGGCTGGATCGTGCGGTAGCGCCCGTCGGGACCGGGAGCGTGCGCCGCCACGGTGGCCAACAGCTCGAAGGCGGGAAGGACCGCTCGACCGCGAGGCTGCGCGTAGGGGCGGGCCTGCCGGGCGAGCATCCTCGCCGCCTGGTCGGGCGAGCCGATCCCGAGCTGGCCGAGCTGAGCGTCCTGCGGCGCCCCGTAGTAGGCCACGACGCGGAAGGCCGGCAGGATCGTGCGCCCGCCGCGCGGCAACTCGGGCGCCGGTGGCGCCGCCGCCGCCCGGCGCGAGCGCTCCCCGCCCCCACCCGAGCGGCTCGAGCCCCCGAGCCCGACGACGCCGATCGCCACGAGCCCGAGGAGCGCGAGCGCCCCAGCGCCCGCCAGCCGTCGCTGGCGGCGCATGCGCGCGCGCGCAGCCTCACGGCGCTCCCGCCGAGCTCGCGCCGCCTCGGGCGCGTCCCAGTCTCCGTCCGCTCCCATCGTGAGGGCAGACGCTACCGCCCACGGCGAGCGCTCGTCGCGCGCGCCGCCCGGCCGCTAGAGTCCCCTCCGTTCGCATACCGATGACTCAAGCCGCGCTCCGCCCACCGAAGGGCCGAGCTCAGAAGGGAAGTACATATGCCTGACGCCCCTACGCGCGTCTCCACGGCCATCGCCGGCACCGAGATCTCCTTCGAGACCGGTCGGATGGCCAAGCAGGCCTCCGGAGCCGTCGTCGTCCGAGTCGGCGACACGATGGTCCTCTCCACCGCCACCGCGGGCAACCTCCGCGATGTTGACTTCCTCCCGCTCACCGTCGACGTCGAGGAGCGGATGTATGCCGCGGGCAAGATCCCCGGCTCCTTCTTCAAGCGCGAGGGCCGCTCGGGCGAGAAGGGCACGCTGACCGCCCGCATGATCGACCGGCCGCTACGCCCGCTCTTCCCCAAGGGCTGGAGCTACGAGACCCAGCTCGTCTCGATCCCGCTCTCGATCGACCACGTGCATCCCTACGACATCCTGGCCATGAACGGCGCCTCCGCGGCCCTCATGATCTCCGAGATCCCGTTCCCGACGCCCGTCGGCGCGGTACGGATCGGCAAGGTCGAGGGCAACTTCGTCGTCAACCCCGACGAGGGAGACCTGCTCGAGAACTCCGACCTCGACCTCGTCGTCGCCGGCACGGAGGAGGCCATCCTCATGGTCGAGGCGGGGGCCAACGAGATCCCCGAAGCCGAGATCCTCGACGCGCTCGACATCGCCCACGAGCAGATCAAGAAGCTCTGCGCCCTGCAGCGCGAGCTGGCCGAGAAGGCCGGCAAGCCGAAGATGACGGTGCAGGCTCCGCAGGCCGACCCGCAGGTGCTCGAGGCGATCAAGAGCTCCCACGGGTCCGCGCTCGATGCCGCCACCCAGGTCGAGGACAAGCTCGAGCGCCAGGACGCGACGAAGAAGGTCGAGCAGGAGATCCTCGTCCAGCACGCCGGCGACCCCGACTCGGAGGGCCACGCCGAGCGTCGCGCCGCCGCCCAGCTCGCCTTCGACAAGCTCGAGAAGGCGGTGATCCGCAAGCGGATCGCGGTGCAGAAGAAGCGTCCCGACGGACGCGCCGCCGACGAGATCCGTCCCATCTCGATCGAGACCACGGTCGCGCCGCGCACGCACGGATCGGCGCTCTTCACCCGCGGGCAGACCCAGGCGTTCTCCGTGGCGGCCCTGGGCACGCTCAAGGAGGAGATGCGCCTCGACACCCTCGGGCTCGAGACCAAGAAGTACTACTTCCACCACTACAACTTCCCGCCGTTCTCGGTCGGGGAGGCGGGCTTTATGCGCGGGCCCAAGCGCCGGGACATCGGCCACGGGGCACTCGCCGAGCGGGCGCTCGTGCCGGTGGTCCCCTCGATCGAGGAGTTCCCCTACACGATCCGCGTGGTTTCGGACATCTTCGAATCCAACGGGTCCTCTTCCATGGCCTCGGTGTGCGGCTCCTCGCTCTCGCTCATGGACGCCGGAGTGCCGCTCAAGGCGCCTGTGGCGGGCATCGCGATGGGCCTCATCAAGGAGGGGGATGACTACATCGTGCTCTCCGACATCGCGGGGGTGGAGGACCACCTGGGCGACATGGACTTCAAGGTCGCCGGCACGAGCGAGGGCATCACCGCTCTCCAGATGGACATCAAGATCACCGGGGTGACCTTCGACATCCTGCGCGACGCGCTCTCGCAGGCCAAGGTGGGGCGCGAGTTCATCCTCACCAAGATGGCCGAGGTCATCGAGGCGCCGCGCGCCGAGCTCTCCCAGTGGGCGCCGCGGATCCAGCAGATCTCGATCGACCAGTCCCAGATCGGGATGCTCATCGGCAAGGGCGGCGAGACGATTCGCGGGCTCTCGGAGGAGTACGAGTCCCAGATCGACGTCAACGACGAGGGCCAGGTGCTCATCTACTCGGCCAACGGCGAGAAGGGCGACGCGCTGCTCGAGCGGATCCGGACGATGATGAAGGAGGTCGAGGTCGGCGACGAGTTCACCGGCAAGGTCGTCAAGACGACGACCTTCGGCGCCTTCGTCGAGCTCTCCAAGGGCACGGACGGCCTGCTGCACATCTCGAACGTCTCGCCCGGCCAGCGGGTCGAGACGGTCGAGGACGTGCTCAACCGCGGGGACGAGATCGCCGTGCGCGTGGTCGAGGTCGACCGCGAGCGGGGCCGGATCGGGCTGCGCCTCGCCGACGACCCGCAGGTCGCGGGCAAGTCGGTCGAGGAGCTCGCGAGCGTCGGCGGCGGAGGCGGCGGCGGAGGCGGCGGTCCCCGCGGCGCCGGCGAGCGTGGGCCGCGCGGCGGGCGCAACGGCGGCCGCGACGGCGGACGCGGCGGCCCGCGGCGCGATCGCGATCCCGAACGCAACTAGCGCCGCCCCGCGGTCTTGAGCACCGAGCACCGTCTCACCGAGCTCGCCTCGGGCGTACGGGTCGTGACGGAGGCGATGCCCTCCGTGCGATCCGTATCGCTCGGGGTGTGGATCGGCACGGGCTCCGTCGATGAGTCAGAGGCCCAGGCCGGCCTCTCACACCTGCTCGAGCACCTGCTGTTCAAGGGCTCCGAGCGCTACGGCTCCCAGGAGATCGACGAGCTCTTCGACGCGATGGGCGCGGAGCTGAACGCCGGCACCGGCAAGGAGGCCACCTCGGTTTACGCGCGGGTGCTCGACGACCACCTCGAGCGCGCGCTCGACGTGATGGGCGAGATGGTCTTCCGTCCCGCGCTGCGCGACGTCGACTCCGAGCGCGAGGTGATCCTCGAGGAGATCGCCATGTACGAGGACGATCCCCAGGACAAGGTCTTCGATCTCCTCGGCCGGGCGGTCTTCGGCTCCCACCCGCTCGGCCGGGCGATCATCGGCCGCGCCGAGGTGGTGGCGGGGACGCCGGTGGAGCAGATCGCCGCCTTCCACTCCGCGCGCTACCGGTCCGAGAACGTGGTGGTCGCCGCGGCCGGCTCGCTCGAGCACGACGAGCTCGTGGCGCTCGTCGAGTCGCGGGTGCCCGACCGCGCCGAAACGCGCGCCGCGCAGGCCGGCGAGGAGCCACCGCTCGAGCTCGCGCGCCGCACGTGCTTCGAGCGCAAGGACACCGAGCAGTACCACGTGTGCCTGGGCGCGCCGGGCCTCGCCCGCGACGACGAGCGCCGCTACGCCCTCCGGGTGCTCGACACGATCTTCGGCGGGACCTCGTCCTCTCGGCTCTTCCAGGAGGTCCGCGAGCAGCGCGGGCTCGCCTACGCGGTCTACTCGTTCTCGAGCCACCACGCGAGGACGGGGCAGGTGGGCATCTACCTCGGCACCCGCGGCGAGAACCTGGCCTCGGCGTGCGAGGTCACCGCGCGCGAGCTCGAGAAGCTGCGCGAGGCGCCCGCCACCTCCGAGGAGCTCGCGCGCGCCAAGGAGAACCTCAAGGGCCGGATGGTGCTCTCGCTCGAGTCGACCGCCGCGCGGATGAACCGGCTCGGCTCCTCCGTGCTCGCGAATCTGCCCCTGCTCTCGATCGAGGAGACCATCGCGCGGGTCGACGCGGTCGAGATCGACGATCTCGCGGCGCTGGCGCGCGAGCTCTTCGCGCCCGAGCGGCTCTCGATCGCGGGGATCGGCCCCGACTCCGAGCTCTTCGACGCCGCCCTTGGTTCGCTGGCACCGGCGGTCGCGGAGCCGGCGTGATCCGCGTCGCGGTGGCGGGCGCCGCCGGCCGGATGGGGGCGACGGTGTGCGACGCGGTCCTCGGCGCGGAGGACATGGAGCTCACGGGCCGCGCCGACCCGGCCCTGGGCACGACTCTCACCGAGGTCCTCTCCGATGCGGAGGTCGTCGTCGACTTCACCCGGCCCGACACCGCTCTGGCCAACGCGCGCGCGTGCCTCGCCGCCGGGGTGAACGTGGTGATCGGGACCACCGGCTTCGACGTCGAGGAGCTGCGCGGCGTGGGCGGAGCCAACGCGTTCGTGGCGCCCAACTTCGCGATCGGCGCGGTGCTCATGATGCGCTTCGCCGCCGAGGCCGCGCGCCACCTGCCCAAGGCCGAGATCGTCGAGCTCCACCACGATCGCAAGCTCGACAAGCCGAGCGGCACCGCCGCGCGCACCGCCGCGCTCATGGGCGGCGAGGTGCCGATCCACTCCGTCCGCCTCCCGGGTCTCGTCGCCCACCAGGAGGTGATCCTCGGCGGGACCGGGGAGACCCTGACGATCCGTCACGACTCCCTCGACCGGGCGTCGTTCATGCCCGGGGTCCTGCTCGCCGTGCGGAAGGTGGGCGGGCTGACCGAGTCCCCGGTGGTCGGGCTGGAGCATCTGCTCTGAGAACAGGTTCTGACGGTTGGGGTGGCTCAGTGGTCGCCGAGCAGGGCGCGTAGGTCGGCGACCAGGGTCTCGCGTTCCTCGTGCAGCTGGCGCCAGGTGATACGCACGACGCGCCAACCGGCCACCGCCAGCGCACGGTCACGGCCGCGATCGCGTTCGTAGCCCCGCCGTGTGGCGTGCGTGGTGTGCCCGTCCAGCTCGACGATCAGGCGGCGATGGGGCCACACGCAGTCCACCTCGATCCGGCGGCGCGCGGCCTCGATCATCGTGTTCACGAGCGGCGCTCGGAGGCCGCCTTCGTCGAGGAAGGCAAGGAAGCGATCCTCGAGCTCGCTGCGGGTCACGTAGGCACCGATGCGGCCGGCGTCGAGAATGGCGGTGAGCGCGGCCGCCCCACGTACGTGCCGGTGGCGGGCGAGGACGTCTCCGAGGGACAGCGCAGCTGATGCCGACCGACGACGCCGTGCTGTCGGCCGGCGAGCTCGGCGAACAGGGCGTCCAGCTCACCCGGCGGCACTTCAGCCCGACTACGGGGCCTAACCGCGTTCTCGAGCGCCACGGGAGGATCATCACGGACCGATTCGCGCCCTGTGGGCCCCTGCATCGTGACGTTTCTGCGGACCGAGGAGCCCGATTCTGCGGCGACCGGCTCCGGTGCCCGCCACGCCGCTCGGGCCTCGGGTACCCTGAGCGCTGCGTGCCCGAGCTCGGCTCCATCCTCACCGCCATGGTCACCCCGTTCGACGAGGATGGCCGCGTCGATGAGGAGGAGGCCGTGCGGATCATGCGCCACCTGGTCGAGCACGGCTCCGACGGCGTGGTCATCGCCGGCTCGACGGGCGAGGCGGCCACCCTCTCCGACGAGGAGCACCTCGGGCTGATCGAGCTGGCGGTCGGGGAGTTGGGCGGGCGGGCCACGGTGGTCGCCGGCACGGGCTCCAACGACACGCGCCACGCGATCGAGCTGACCGAGCGGGCGACGGCCCTGGGCGTCGACGCGACGCTCTCGGTCACGCCGTACTACGTGCGCCCGAACCGCCGCGGGCTCGTGCGGCACTACGAGGAGGTCGCGCGCGCGACCGACAAGCCCGTGCTCCTCTACAACATTCCCAGCCGCACTGGGCTTGACGTCCCCAACGAGCTGCTCGCGGAGCTCGGCCAGATCGAGCACGTCGACGGGGTCAAGCAGGCCAACAACGACGCGCTGGCGCTCATCGACGGCCTCGACGTCTACGCGGGCAACGACGACATCTTCGCGCGCACCCTCGACATCGGCGGCGCCGGCGGCATCAGCGTCGCCAGCCACATCGTCGGCGACGAGATGCGGCGGATGGTCGACGAGCCGGCTCGGCGCGCCGAGATCCACGCCGAGCTCGAAGACGTCTTCGACGACCTCTTCGTCACCACGAACCCCATCCCCGTCAAGGCGGCGCTCAACCTCCTCGGTTTCGCGGTCGGCGGCCTGCGGCTTCCGCTCGTCGAGGCCGACGAGCACGAGGAGGCCGTAGTGCGCGAGATGCTCGAGCGCCACGGCCTGCTGGCCCACGCGTGAGTCCCGCCGGCCCCCTGCGCGTCCTGCCGCTCGGCGGCCTGGGCGAGATCGGCAAGAACATGACCGTCGTGGAGTACGACGGGCGCATCGTGGTGGTCGACACCGGGCTGCGCTTCCCCACCGCGGAGATGCTCGGCATCGACCTCGTGCTCCCCGACTTCGCCTACCTACGCGAGCGCGCCGCGGACATCGAGGGGATCGTGATCACCCACGGCCATGAGGACCACCTCGGTGCGCTTCCCTGGGTCCTGCGCGAGCTGCGCGACGACCCGCCGCCCGTCTACGGAGGGCGGCTGACGATGGCGATGGCGCGCTCCAAGCTCGACGAGCACCGCCTCAAGAACATCGAGCTCGAGGACGTGGAGGACGGCGAGCAGGTCGAGCTCGGGCCGTTCGACCTCGAGCTCGTGCACATGACCCATTCGATCCCGGACGCCTCCGCCGTCGCGCTCACCACCGACCTCGGAACGATCCTCGTCACCGGGGACTACAAGTTCGACCAGACCCCCGTTGACGGCCGGCCGGCCGACGTCTCGCGGCTCGCGGAGTTCGGCCGCGAGGGCCTGCTGCTCCTGTGTGGCGACTCGACGAACGCCGACCGGCCCGGCTTCTCGCCGTCGGAGTCCGGCGTCGGGCCGCATCTCGAGGAGGTCTTCGGCCGCTGCGAGGGGCGGATCGTGGTCACGAGCTTCGCTTCGAACATCCACCGCGTCCAGCAGGTGGTCGACGCCGCGGCGGCGCTCGGGCGCAAGGTCGCGCTCGTCGGGCGCTCCATGCGCAAGAACGTGAACATCGGCCGCCAGCTCGGCCACATCGACATCCCCGAGGGCTCCCTCCTCCAGACGCGGGAGATCGACGACTTCCCCGACGAGAAGCTCGTGGTCATCTCCACGGGATCGCAGGGCGAGCCGCTCTCCGCCCTGCGTCGCATGGCCCACAACGACCACCCCGCGGTGAAGCTCCACGCGGGCGACACCGTGGTCTTCTCGGCCACCCCGATCCCCGGCAACGAGCGGGCGGTGAACGAGACGATCGACCGCCTCTACCAGATCGGCTGCGAGGTCATCACCCCCCGCGACGCCCCGATCCACGCCTCGGGCCACGGCTACGTCGAGGAGCTGAAGCTGATGCTCAACCTCACCCGGCCGCGCTATGTGATGCCGATGCACGGGGACTTCAAGCGGATCCAGCTCCACGCGCGCCTGGCCGAGGCGGTCGGGATCGCCCCCGAGGCGATCTTCAAGGGCGAGAACGGCCTCCCGCTCGAGATCGACGAGCGCGGCGCCCGTTTCGGCAAGCGCGAGCAGTCGGGGATGATCTTCGTCGACGGGGTCGACATCGGCGATCCGGCGGACGTCGCGCTGCGCGACCGCCGGATGCTCTCCGCCGACGGGATCTTCATCGTGGTCGCGACGATCTCCGAGCAGGACGGGCGCTCGGTCGCCCCACCCGAGATCATCTTCCGCGGCGTGCCCTTCCTCGATCAGGCCGACGGCCTGACCGACGGGATCCGCGGGGCGGTCGAGGCCTCCCTGGCCCGCGCCGCCAAGGAGAAGGTAAGGGAAGTCGAGCTGCGCCAGCACATGCTCCACGACGACCTCGCGGCCTACGTCTACGAGCGCCTGCGCCGGCGGCCGATGGTCCTGCCCGTCGTCGTCGAGGTCTAGCCCGAAGTCCCGGACTGATCGGCGGCGCCCCGCTCCGGCGGGCGTGAGGTCGAGGAGAAGGCGGATCGTGCGGGCTCGCGCGTGCTCAACTCGCCTGTTCTTCCGGGCGATGCCTCCGCGCGTGGGAGCCTGACCTCGAAGCGGGCGCCGCGCCCCCCGGCGCCGGCCGTGAGCCGCACTCTCCCTCCGTGTGCCTCGGCGACCGCGCGCACGATGGCCAGGCCGAGCCCCGACCCGCCGCCGCTCTCGCCCGCTCCGCGCACGAAGCGGTCAAAGACCCGTTCGGCGAGCTCGGGTGCGATGCCCGGTCCCTCGTCCTCCACCCAGAGCAGGGCGTCGCCCTCCTCGGCGCGGACGCCGGCCTCGACTCGCGTCCCCGGCGGCGTGTAGTGCAGGGCGTTCTCCACGAGATTGCCCGCGAGCCGGTGGAGCTCGTCGCGAGCCGCCTCCACCGTGACGGGGCGCACGTCGAGGACGAGCTCGTGCTCGCGGGCCATCGGCTCGAGCTCGGCGGCGGCCTCGACGAGCAGGTCCCCGAGCTCGACCGGCCGCCGCGGCGCCTCGCGGCGGGCGTCGGCGCGGGCGAGCAGCAGGAGGTCGCCGACGAGGCGGCGCATCCGCTGGGTCGAGCGCAGGGCCGCCCCCGCGGTCTGGAGCTGCTCGCCCTCGAGCTCCTCGGCGAGCAGCTCGAGGTTGGCGAGCACGCTGGTGAGCGGCGTGCGCAGCTCGTGCGAGGCGTCCGCCACGAACGCGCGCTGGCGCGCGAGCGTGGCCTCGGTCTCCCCGCGGGCGGAGTCGAGCGCGGCAAGCATCCCCTCGAGGGTGCGTGCGAGCTCTGCCACCTCGTCGTCGGCCTGCACGGCCGGTAGGCGCCGGCTCGGGTCCCGCGTGCGCTCCACCTCGCGGGCGGCGGCGGTGAGCTCGGCGACCGGGGCGATCGCCCGCCGCGCCACCGCCAATCCCGCGAACAGGGCGAGCCCCGAGCCGCCGAGCACGCCGAGGAGGAGCAGGAGGGCGACCCGACTCAGCGTGTGACGGATCTCCGACATCGGGCGCGCGTACTGGATCACCGCCCGCCCCCCGAGCGTCAGGTTCCCGGGCTCGCTGCCCTGGGTGAAGACCCGGATGTAGCGCGACTCGACCCGGTAGCCCGCCCGGTCGACCGCCTGGTCCGGCCGGGGCGCTCCCATGTCGGGCGCGCCCCGCGTGGCGAGCACCGGCTCGCCGTCGAGGTTGAAGACGCGGATCTTGGCGTCCTCGGCGCTCGTCAGGTCCTCGAGGTTGCGGGGGTAGCGCAGGCGGCCGCTCGGAAAGTCGGCCTCGAGGTAGACCTGGCGCTGGACGCGGTCGGCGGCGGCGCTCACCTCGTGATCGAAGTTCGCGCGGATCTGGCGGGTCGTGAGCACGCCGACGATCGCCGCGAACAGGCAGAGGATCACGAACGTCAGCAGCGCCGAGCCGCCGGCCAGCCGCCAGCGGATCGGGATGCGCCTATGCGCGGAGGACGTAGCCCGCGCCGCGGATCGTATGAAGGAGTCGCGGCTCGCCGCCGGCTTCAAGCTTCCTCCGGAGGTTGGAGACGAACACCTCGATCGTGTTCGTCATGGAGAACGGGTCATACCCCCATACCTCGTCGAGCAGACGCTGGCGCGAGATCACGATGCGCTCGTTGCGCATGAGGTACTCGAGCAGCTCGAACTCACGCTGGGTGAGCTCAATCGAACGCTCGTCGCGCGCCACCTCGTGGGTGTCGGGGTTCAGAGAGAGGTCGCCGACGACGAGGCTCCGCTCGCCCCGGGGGGGTCGCCGGCGCAGGAGCGCCCGCAACCGCGCGAGCAGCTCCTGGCGCTCGAAGGGCTTGACGAGGTAGTCGTCGGCGCCGGCGTCGAGCCCGATGACCCGCGACTCGAGCGCGTCGCGGGCGGTGAGCATGAGGATCGGCACGTCGTCGGACTCGCGCAGCGTGCGGGCGACGTCGACCCCGTCGAGCCGTGGCAGCCCGAGGTCGAGGATCACGAGGTCGGGACGGAAGGCGTGCGCGGTGTCGAGGGCGGCGACGCCGTCGCCCGCGAGCTTGACCTCGTAGCCCTCCAGCCGCAGCGAGCGCTGGAGGACCTGCGCGATCGCCTCATCGTCTTCGACGACGAGCACGCGGGGGTGGGCGGTGGCGGACACCCATCGATGGTACGACGGGGAAACCGCGAAGTGGGCGATCTTTAGCACGGGTTGAGGGCAGGGTTCGGGCCCTGGACGGCGAAAGACCCTCAGCTCGTCATGCCCGTCCGCCGCTCGCCCCGCGCCAAGCCTCCCGCTCGCCGTGCGCCTCGCCGACGGGGTGCTCTCGCACGGCCGCGCGCGCCGCAGCTCGAGCCCCATGAGCTCGACATCCTCGGGCTCGGGCTGGTGGCGCTCGGTGTGTTCCTCGCCTGTGTGGTCTATCTGGGGCTCGCCGGGGGCGAGGTCGGGCGCGGCGTCGCCGTCGGCCTGCGCTACCTCATCGGGCTCGAGGCCTACGCGGTGCCGGCGGGGGTCGTGCTCGCCGGTGTCCTCGTGGTCGGGCGCACCGCGCTGCCCGCGCCGCGTCCGCTGCGCGCCGGCGTGCTCTGCCTGATCGCTGCGCTCGCCCTTGGGCTCGCCGCCGGAACCTTCGGCCTGGGCGCCGCGCGAGGCCCGCGGGGCACCTGGGACCGCCAGCTGTTCGAGGTTCGCGGGGGCATCACCGGCGAGGCGCTGCTGTGGCTCGCCTCGCACGGGGTCTCGACGCTCGGCGCACACATCCTCGCAGTCTTCGGCTTCCTCGCCGGGCTCGTCCTCGTCACCGGCGCCTCGGTCGCCGCCGTGCTCCAGAAGGCCGGCACGAGCGTGGCCGGCACGGGGCGGCGACTGCGGGCGGCGGCTCCTGCCCCGACCGTCCCGCGCGTCCGGCGCTCGGAGCCGCCGCACGAGGAGGAGTCCCTCACGCAGCGCTTTCTCCCGCCCGAGCCCGAGACGGAGGAGCTCATGGTCCGTGCGAGCGGCGACGACGCGCCGACGCTCGACGGAGTGGCGCGCTATCCCGACCTCTTCGCGGGGGAGCCCGACGGCGAGCATGAGCCCGAGCCGGAGTTCGAGGCGGAGCCCGAGCCGGTGGAGGAGCCCTTGCCCGAGCCCAAGGCGCCGCCGGCACGGCCGCCTTCCGCCGAGCTCACTCCCCAGGGCCGCTACCGCGCCGACGTCACCGAGGATCCCGCCTTCGAGTGGAGCCTTCCCAGCGCTCGCTACCTCACGCGATCCTCGGGCGAGCAGGCGCGCCCGGACACCGCGGGGCAGGCCCAGATCGCCGCCCAGCTTGTCGAGGCGCTTGGTCACTTCGGGGTGCAGGCCAAGGTGGTGGGCACGGTCGCCGGCCCGCACATCACGCGCTACGAGCTCCGCCTCGCGCCGGGCACCAAGGTGGGCAAGGTGGCGAACCTCAAAGAGGATCTCGCCTACGCCCTGGCGGCGACCGACATCCGCATCCTCGCCCCGATCCCCGGCAAGCAGGCCGTCGGGGTCGAGGTGCCCAACGCACGCCGGCGCATCGTCCACCTCGGCGACGTCTTCGGAGATCCACCGGAGGACTGGTCCCCGCTCACCGTGTGGCTCGGCAAGGACGTCTCGGGCCGGGCGATCGGCGCCGACCTGGCCAAGATGCCCCACCTCCTCGTCGCCGGCACCACGGGCGCCGGCAAGTCGGGCGCGATCAACGCGATGCTCGTCTCGATCCTGCTGCGCGCCGATCCCCACGAGGTCCGGCTCGTGCTCGTCGACCCCAAGCAGGTCGAGCTGAACCACTACGACTCGATCCCGCACCTGCTCACTCCGGTCATCACGAGCCCGCGGATGGCCGCCAACGCGCTGCAGAACCTCGTCAAGGAGATGGAGGAGCGCTACGGGATGATGTCGCTGGCGCGCACGCGCTCGCTGCCCGAGCTCAACAAGGTGCGCGCGAGCCGGGGCGAGCCGCCGCTGCCCTACATCCTGTGCGTGATCGACGAGCTCGCGGACCTGATGATGGTCGCGCCCGCCGACGTGGAGGACTCGATCGTGCGCCTCGCCCAGAAGGCGCGCGCGGTGGGAATGCACCTCGTGCTCGCCACCCAGTCGCCGCGGGTGACGGTGATCACCGGGCTGATCAAGGCCAACGTCCCCTCGCGGATCGCCTTCGCGGTCTCCTCCCAGACCGATTCTCGCGTGATCCTCGACCAGAACGGGGCAGAGAGCCTGCTCGGCCAGGGGGATCTGCTCTTTGCTCCCGTGGGCTCCTCTCGCCTGCAGCGCATCCAGGGGGCTTACGTCGACGAGGAGCAGGTCGCCGCGGTGACCGACTGGTGGCGGCGCCAGGGGGAGCCCGAGTTCCAGGAGGAGCTGCTCGAGGAGGTTCTTGAGGAGCCCGGCGCCGGCGGGGAGGACGAGGAGGGTTTCGACCCCGACGAGGACCCGCTCCTCGAGGAGGCGATCGGGCTCGTGGCCCAGATGCAGACCGCCTCGACCTCCATGCTCCAGCGGCGCCTGCGCCTCGGCTACACCCGTGCCGGGCGGCTCATCGACATGCTCGAACGCCGCGGGGTGATCTCGGGCTACGAGGGCTCGAAGCCGCGCCAGGTGCTCGTCACGGAGGCCGACCTGCCGCGGATCCTCGCCGCCCTGGCTCAGAGCGGAGCGACCCCGCGCATCGGCGCGGAGGCGAGCGTGGCCTCCGGCGGAGGGGAAGTGCACGAGGACGCCTGACCCACCGGCCGCGGACAGGTAGCGTGTGCGTCTCATGGCCGAGGTGGGCGCGACCCTGCGCGAGGCGCGAATGCGCGCCAAGATCGACATCACCGACGTCGAGTTGGCGACGAAGATCCGGGCGAAGTACCTGCGTGCGCTGGAGAACGAGGAGTGGGGCTCGCTTCCCGGGCCCACTTACGTGAAGAGCTTCCTGCGCACGTATGCCGACTACCTCGGGCTCGACGGCCGGCTGCTGATCGAGGAGTACAAGCGGCGCAACGAGTCGCCCTCGGAGGCCGAGCGGCCGCCGATCCGTCCCGGCCGCGAGCGCGGGCGCGGTGGGCGCGGTGGGCCCGCCGTCTCGCCTCGGGTGGTGGTGGGCGGACTCGTGGTGCTCGCCCTGCTCGGCGCGCTCTACGGACTCGGCGCGTGGGGGAGTGGCGACAACAGCTCCTCGCCCGCTCCGAGCACCCGGGGGCCGGCCGCCGCGCGCGGCCACCATGCCCGCCACCGTCCTCGAGCGGCGCCGCGGGCGCGCACCGTGCGCCTGCAGCTCCTGCCCAGCGCTCCCGTCTACGTCTGCCTCGCCGACGGAGCGGGGCGCACGCTGATCCCCGGGCGCACGCTCAACCCGGGACAACCGTCGCCCGTCTTCACCCGTTCGGGCTTCCTCGTGCGGATCGGCAACAGCGCGGTGAAGCTCAAGGTCAACGGCCGGACGGTCGCGGTGCCGGCGACTCCCACCGCCGCCAACTACACGATCACCCCGGCCGGTCCGCGTCCCACGACGCGCTCCCCCCGCTGCGCATGAGCGCGCGCGCCGGCATCGTCATCACCGGCACCGAGGTCCTGAGCGGGATCATCTCCGACCGCAACGGCCCGTGGCTCTCCGAGCGACTGCGCGAGCGCGGAATCGACCTCGCGCACCTGATCGTGGTCGGAGACCGGCGCGAGGACATGGCCGCCGCCCTGCGCTTCCTGGCCGAGGAGGGGGTCGAGCTCGCGGTCACGAGCGGCGGGCTCGGGCCGACCGCCGACGACCTCACCGCGGAGGTGGTGGGCGCGTTCTGCGGCCGGGAGATGGTGCTCGACGAGCCCCTCGAGGAGCGGATCGCCGAGATCCTGCGCCCGCTCATGGCCCGCTGGCCCCACCTCGACCCGCAGGCGATCCGGGAGAGCAACCGCAAGCAGGCGGTGATTCCCCGCGGGGCGACGATCCTCGAGCCGGTCGGGACGGCGCCGGGGCTCGTGGTTCCCCCCGCCGACGGGGTCGGCGCGGGTCCGACCGTGGTGGTCCTGCCCGGCCCTCCGCGCGAGCTCCAGCCCATGTGGCGGACGGCGAGCGAGACCGAGGCCTTCGCCGCGGCGATCCCGGGCGCGACGGACTACCGGTTTCAGATCATGCGCCTGTTCGGGATCCCCGAGTCCGAGATCGCCCTCACGCTGCGCGAGGCCGAGACCGCCGGGCTCGATCTCGCGCCGCTCGAGATCACCACCTGCCTGCGCCGGGGCGAGATCGAGATTGCCACCCGCTACGAACCCGGCGGGGAGGAGGCCTACGCGGCCTTCGCGGAGGTGATCGCCGAGCGCCACGCCGACACGCTCTTCTCGCGCGACGGCGCGACGATCGACGACCAGGTCGCCGAGCTCCTGCAGACCCGCACGATCGCCACCGCCGAGAGCTGCACGGGAGGGCTCCTCGCCGCCCGCCTGACCGAGCGGGCGGGCTCCTCGGCCTACGTGCTCGGCGGCCTCGTCGTCTACTCGAATGCGGCCAAGACCGAGCTCGCCGGCGTCGATCCGGCGCTGATCGAGCGCGTGGGCGCGGTCTCCCCCGAGATCGCCGAGGCCCTGGCCGACGGGGCGATGGAGCGCCTCGGCGCGGAGGTGGGCGTCGGGATCACCGGCGTAGCCGGGCCGGGCGGCGGCACCGAGGCCAAGCCGGTGGGGCTCGTGTGCGTCTCGGTGGCCGACCATGGCGGCGGCCGGATCACCCGCTCGGTCAACCTGCCGGGTGGACGCGCCGACGTGCGCGAGCGCACCGGCGTGGTCGCGCTGCACCTCTTGCGCCGGCTGTTGTGGGGCGAGGCGTGACGCCCGTTCCGGTGTGATCCTCCCCCGCGGCGATCACGACCCACGCTCGGTCGCGGCCCACTACGACGTCCTCGACCGCTTCTATCGCGACCTCTGGGGCGAGCACGTGCACCACGGGCTCTGGGCGGGCGGCGTGCGCACGAGCCCGGAGCGCGCGACCCGGGCGCTGCTCGACCGGGTCATCGCCCGGGCCGGGGTGCGGCCGGGTACGGCGGTGTGCGACGTCGGCTGCGGCTACGGGGGTACGGCGCGGGTCCTGGCTCGCGAGCACGGCGCCGAGGTCACCGCGCTCACCGTCTCTCGCGCGCAGTGGCAGGAGGCCCGTGCGCGCGGCGGGGGCCCGACCTACCTCCTGCGCGACTGGCTCGAGAACGGCCTGGCTCCCGAGTCCTGCGACGCCGTCGTCGCGATCGAGAGCCTCTCCCACATGACCGACAAGGCGCGCGCCTTCGCCGAGTGCGCGCGGGTGCTGCGGCCCGGTGGGCGGCTCGTGGTCTGCGATTGGCTGGCCGCCGAGCACCCCTCGCCGTGGGAGAAGCGGCTGCTGCTCGAGCCGATCTGCCGCGAGGGGCGCCTCCCCTCCCTGGCCTCGGCCCACGAGTACCGCGACCTCATGGCCGCGGCGGGGCTGGCCGTCGAGAGCTGGGAGGACGTATCGGGCGAGGTCCGCCGCACGTGGGCCGTCGTGGGGCGGCGCGCGCTCGCGCGCCTCGCGCGCGACGGGGAGGCGCGCCGGTTCCTGCTCGGCCCGCAGAACCCCGACCGCGCCTTCGCCTTCAGCTTGATCCGCATTCCGCTCGCCTACACGACGCGGTCGATGCGGCTCGGGATCCTCGGGGGAACGAAGCGCTCCTCCTGACGCGGGCCGACTTGGCGCACTGCGTGCGCCTTTCGTGACGAATGCGCGTAGCGCCGTTGCCCGAGCCCGGCCTAAGGTCCGTTTCCGTCCGGGGGCGGGCGTACCGTGCCCGGTCCAGACTTGACTGCCAGAGGAGCGGATCCAGCATGACCAATGACGAGAAGGCCGCCAAGGCCCGCGATACGGCCCTCCAGGGGGCGCTCACCCAGATCGAGCGCCAGTTCGGCCAGGGCACGGTCATGCGCATGGGCGACGAGGGCGCGCAGGTCAAAGTCGGAGCGATTCCCACCGGGGCGCTCTCCCTCGATCTCGCCCTCGGGATCGGCGGCGTGCCGCGGGGACGCATCATCGAGGTCTTCGGCCCCGAGTCCTCGGGCAAGACCACGCTCGTCTACCACATCCTCGCCGAGGCCCAGAAGCTTGGCGGCGTGTGCGCGTTCATCGACGCCGAGCACTCGATGGACCCGCTCTACGCCCAGAGGATCGGGGTCGACATCGACGAGCTGCTCGTATCCCAGCCCGACTACGGCGAGCAGGCGCTCGAGATCGCGGACATGCTCGTGCGCTCGGGCGCCGTCGACGTGGTTGCGGTGGACTCCGTCGCCGCACTCACGCCGCGCGCCGAGCTCGAGGGCCAGATGGGCGACCAGACGGTCGGCGTGCAGGCACGCATGATGAGCCAGGCGATGCGCAAGCTCACAGCCAACCTCAACCGGACCCAGACCCTCTGCGTCTTCGTCAACCAGATCCGGGAGAAGGTGGGCGTGATGTTCGGTTCGCCCGAGACCCAGCCCGGCGGCCGCGCGCTGAAGTTCTACTCCTCTCAGCGCCTCGACATCCGCCGCATCGAGACGCTCAAGGAGGGCACGGAGGCCGTCGGCAACCGGGTCCGCGTGAAGGTCGTCAAGAACAAGGTCGCCGCGCCGTTCCGCCAGGCCGAGTTCGACATCGACTTCGGTCGGGGCATCTCCACCTCGGGCTGCCTCGTCGACCTGGGGATCGAGCACAACGTCATCACAAAGTCGGGCTCGTTCTTCTCCTACGGCAACGAGCGGCTCGGCCAGGGCCGGGGCAACGCGAAGGCCTACCTCGATGAGCACGAGGACGTGGCGTCGGAGATCTCCGGCAAGATCTACGCCGCCCTGGGCCTCAACCAGGACCTCGTGCAGGAGATCGAGCACCCCGAGCCTGCGAAGGAAGGAGCGGATGGCAACGGCTCGGGCGACGAGACGCGCGTGGCCGCCCTGGCCGGGGGTAAGGCCGCCTGAGCGTCGAGGGCGCCTCCGGCACCGCGCGGCTCGACCGCGCGCTCGCGCTCGCATGGCGGCTGCTCAACCGGCGCGAGCGGACGGTGGCCGAGGTGCGCCTGCATCTGCAGGGCAAGGAGGTCTCACCGGAGACGATCGATCGCGCCGTGGAGGAGCTCGCCGAGCAGGGCTATCTCGACGATGCCCGCTTCGCGCAAAGGTTCGCCGAGGACAAGCGGCTCCTCGAGCAGTGGGGGAGCGCCCGCATCGAGCGCCGGCTCCTCGCTCTGGGCGTCGGGCGCGAGCTGATCGCCGCGGCCCTCGCCGAGGAGACGCCTCAAGGCGAGCTCGAGGCGGCGCTCGGCGTGCTCCGGCGCCGGTTTCCCTCCCCGCCGGTCGATGCCGGCGCCCATCGTCGGGCGCTCGGCGTGCTCGCGCGCAAGGGCTACGACCTCGAGGTCGCGGGCGACGCGATCCGCGCCTATCGCCGCGAGGAGTGACCGGGCGTCGACTTCATCATCGACGACACCCCGAGTGCCGTCGTCCTCTCGGGCTTCGACGGGGTGCGGCGCGAGCTCGCGCGGCTCACGCTCGAGAAGCTCCTCGAGGACGGGCGCATCCACCCTGCCCGGATCGAGGAGACCTTCGACCAGGTGCGCTCCGAGCTCGAAGCGCGCATCGTGGCCCACGGCGAGCAGGCGTCTTCGACTCGGGCGTCCAGGGGCTCGACCCGGAGCTCACGCGGATCCTCGGTCGGCTGCGCTTTCGCACGAGCTACGGCCAGAACGTCCTCGCCCACTCCGTGGAGTGCGCCCAGCTCGCGGCGATGATGGCCCACGAGCTCGGCGCGAGCGCCAAGACCGCTCGGCGCGCCGCGCTCCTGCACGACATCGGCAAGGCCGTCTCTCACGAGATCGAGGGCCCGCACGCGCTGGTCGGCGCCGACCTCGCGCGCCGTCACGGCGAGCCTGAGGCCGTCGCCCACGCGACCGAGGCCCACCACAACGAAGTCGAGCCTTAGACGATCGAGGCGGTGATCGTCCAGTCTGCCGATGCTCTCTCCGGGGCGCGTCCGGGCGCGCGCGGCGAGTCGCTCGAGGCCTACGTCAGGCGCCTGCGCGAGCTCGAGGACTTGGCCGCGCGCCATCCCGGCGTCGAGAAGGTCTATGCCATCCAGGCGGGCCGCGAGATCCGCGTGATGGTCGCCCCCTCCTCCCTGGACGACGAGGCGACCATGCTGCTCTGCCACGAGATCGCGCGCAAGATGGAGACCCAGCTCGAGTATCCCGGCCAGATCAAGGTGACCGTCATCCGGGAGTCGCGCGCCGTGGAGTACGCGCGCTGATCCGGACGGGTCCGCTCAGGTGTCGAGCACCAGCACCGCCACGAGCGCGACCCCCAGGACGGCGCCCGCCGCGCTCAGCGCTCCGACGAACCGGCTGTCGGGCGCGGCGAAATCGCCCCGAGCGAGTGCTGCGTCCACGGCGCGTTGGCGCAGGTACGCATAGGCGACGCACCCCACGCCGAGCAGGGCGAAGCCGGCGCCGATCGCCACGTAGGGCCAGCGCGTGACCTGACCAAAGGCGGGGACGATCTTTCCCGTGGCCAGCGCGACCGCAAACGCGGTGAGGCCCGTTCGCCACCACGCCAGGTAGGTCCGTTCGTTGGCCAGCCGGGTGCGGCGGGTCGCATCGCCGCTCTCGTCGAAGCGCCCGCCGCCGGGCGGCTCGGTGTCCGAGGGCGAGGCCATCGCGTCTTGAGGCTAGCCGCCGGGTCGCGTGCCGACGGCGGGATAGGCTTCGGGCGTGCCCGCCTTCGACGACGACACGGACCGTGGCCTCCTCGTCCACCAGGAGGATCCCTTCAACGCGGAGTCCCCGCCGCCGGTTCTCGCCGAATCGGCGCTCACGTCGAACGAGCTCTTCTACGTCCGCGGGCACGGCGCCATCCCGCAGGCGGACCCGGCCGGGCATCGCGTGCGCATCACCGGAGCTGTTTCCGAGCCGCTCGAGCTCGGCGTGGAGGAGCTACGCGAGCGCTTCGCTGCGCGCGAGCTCACCGTGACGCTCGAGTGCGCCGGCAACCGCCGCGACCAGCTCATCGCCGTGAAGGAGATTCCCGGCGAGATCCCCTGGGGTCCGGGGACCGCGGGAACCGCCCGCTGGAGCGGCGTCTCCCTCGCCGACGTGCTTCGCGCCGCCGGAGTGCGGGAGGAGAGCGACATGCACGTGGCCTTCACGGGCCTCGATCGCTCCCCGGAGGCCGACGACGAGCCCTTCGGCGGCTCGATCCCGCTCGCCAAGGCGCTGGGCGGCGAGGTGCTCCTCGCCTATGAGATGGGCGGCGCGCCGCTTCCCGCCCGGCACGGCGGACCGCTACGTGCGCTCGTACCCGGCTACATCGGGGCGCGGAGCGTCAAGTGGGTGAGCGAGGTGCGCGTCCAGGTCGAGCCCTCGGAGAGCCACTTCCAGCGTCGCACCTACAAGCGCTACCCGCCCGAGGTGACCGCGGAGAGCGCCGATCCCGACGGCGGGGAGACGCTCGGTCCGCTCGAGCTCGCGGCGGCGATGTGCACTCCCGCCGACGGGGCGAGCGTCGCGGCGGGAGCGCTCCGGGTCACGGGCTACGCCACCGTCGCGGGCCCACGTCGGATCGCCGCCGTCGAGATCTCCGCCGACGGGGGACAGAGCTGGACGCCGGCCACGCTGCGCGAGGACCAGGGTCCGTGGGCGTGGCGGCGCTGGGAGGCTCAGGTCGACCTGGCCGCGGGTCCGCACGAGCTCGTCGCGCGGGCGCGCGACGAGCTTGGGACCCTCCAGGAGCCCGCCGACGCGGCCGCGGCGTGGAACTTCCAGGGCTACGCGAACACGAGCTGGCCTCGGGTGCGCGTAACCGCCGGCTGAGCGCGTCGTGACGGTAGCCTGGCCTCCGTGCCCCGCTACCACGTCACCACCTTCGGGTGCCAGATGAACGAGCACGACTCCGAGCGGATGAAGGGCATGCTCGAGTCGCTGGGCTACGCCGAGGCGCCGAGTCCCGACGAGGCCGATCTCATCCTCTTCAACACCTGCTCGATCCGCGAGTCGGCCGACACGCGCTTCGTCGCGCACCTCGGCCATGCCAAGCGGATGAAGGCCGAGCGACCCGAGCGGGTGATCGGCGTGGGCGGTTGCTGGGCGCAGTCGGTCAAGGAGGAGGTCTTCACGCGCTTTCCGTTCGTCGACGTGGCCTTCGGTCCCGGTCAGGTGCACAAGCTCGCCGAGTTCCTCACCAGCGACTCGCTCACCGCGCAGGGGTTCTTCGAGTGGGAGGGCTTCACCGGCCACCTGCCCGAGAAGCGCACGCGCGAGTTCCAGGGCTGGGTGCAGATCAGCGTTGGGTGCAACTGCCGCTGCTCCTACTGCATCGTTCCCTCCACGCGCGGGCGGGAGGTCTCGCGGCCCGCCGCGGAGCTGGTCTCCGAGGTCGAGCGCCTCGCCCGAGACGGTGTGCGCGAGGTGACCCTGCTCGGGCAGAACGTCAACTCCTATGGTCGTGACCTCCTCGCGCCGGATCGCGTGAGCTTCGCCGAGCTGCTCGCGCAGATCGACGCGGTGGAGGGCATCGACCGCGTCCGCTATACCAGCCCGCACCCCAAGGACATGCGCGAGGACGTGATCCGCGCCCACGCCGAGCTGCCAAGCCTGTGCGAGCACATCCACCTGCCGCTGCAGGCCGGCTCCTCCCGGATCCTCAAGGCGATGCGGCGTACCTACGACCGCCGGCGCTACCTCGACCGCGTCGCGCTCATCCGCGAGCATGTGCCCGACTGCGCCCTGACCACCGACATCATCGTCGGCTTCCCTGGGGAGACCGAGGAGGACTTCGCCGAGACCCTTGAGGTCGCCGAGGAGGTGGGCTATGACGGCGCGTTCACCTTCGTCTTCTCTCCGCGGAGGGGGACGGAGGCGGCGAGCCTCGGCGACCCCGTGCCCCACCCCGTCAAGGTGGAGCGGATGGAGCGGCTCCTCGAGGTGGTCCAGCGCCGCGCTGCCGAACGCGCTCAGCGCTTCGTCGGGCGCACGCTCGAGGTGCTGGTGGAGGGTCCCTCGCGCACCGACCCGACGCGACTGCGCGGCCGCTCGCGCCACAACAAGGCGGTGAACTTCACCGGCCTGGCCGCGCCGGGGGAGCTCGTCCGCGTGGAGATCGGTTCGGCGACGAGCCAGACGCTGATGGGGGAGGAGAAGCTGGTGGCGCGCGCGGGCGCGGTCTGAGTAGGGCCGGGCCGGCTTTCGATCCTTCCGTCCGCCGCTCGTGCGAACATGTGTTCGTGCGCTGGAGTAACCTGCAGATCGACGAGGTAGAGGAGAGCACGCTCCCCGGCTACCGCGACCCTGCGGTCGTCCGCCGCTTCGACGCGCCTGAGGCGATGGACGTTCGCTTCCACGAGGTCCGCGCCCGCTCGGCTCTCAACCGCGTGCCCGAGAAGTCGACGATGCCGTTCCGGTGGACGGTCAACCCGTACAGAGGATGCACGCATGCCTGCCAATACTGCGCATCGGGCGAGACACCGATCTTGATGGGCGACGGGCGAACAAAGCCGCTGTCCGAAGTTCGCGTCGGCGACCGCATCTACGGGACGGAGCGACGGGGCGCCTACCGGCGCTACGCGATCACCGAGGTGCTGGACCATTGGTCGACGGTCAAGCCGGCTTACCGGGTGACGCTCGAGGATGGAACGGCGATGGTCGCCAGCGCCGACCATCGCTTTCTCACCGATCGGGGCTGGAAGCACGTCACCGGCGCCGAGCAGGGCGCGCTGTGGCGTCCCCATCTGACGATGGCCAACCGGCTCATCGGCACTGGTCGGTTCGCTGTTACCCCGGACGATTCCGTCGAATACCGCCGCGGGTATCTCTGCGGCATGATCCGGGGTGACGGTCACGTTGGCTCGTACTCGTACGAGCGCGCCGGGCGGTCACGCGGAGACGTCCACCGCTTCCGGCTCGCCCTGGCCGACCTCGAGGCGCTCCGGCGCGCGCGCACCTACCTCGGGGACTTCGAGATCTCCACTCAGGAGTTCGCCTCCCACGCCGCGGCGGGTGCCCAGCGTGCCATGCGAGCGATCCGGGCATCGGCTCGATTCCAAGTCGAGGCGGTGCGCGAGCTGGTGCGCTGGCCGCGATGGCCATCAGAGGACTGGAGCCAGGGCTTCCTCGCCGGCATCTTCGACGCCGAGGGAAGCTTCGGTCAGGTCATTCGCATCGCGAACACCGACGACGAGATCATCGACCGGGTCTGTCTCTGTCTGCGGCGGTTCGGCTTCTCGTTCGTGGTCGAAGACCGTGCGCTCGGAAACCGACTCCGGTGCGTACGGATCACGGGCGGGCTATCCGAGAGCCTTCGCTTCATGCTCGCCGTGGATCCGGCGATCGAGCGAAAGCGGTCGATCGAGGGTCGAGCACTGAAGGGCCGAGCACGGCTCGGGGTCGAGTCGATCGAGCCAATGGGGATGGAGCTTCCGCTCTACGACATCACGACGGGAACCGGTGACTTCGTCGCCGACGGGGTGATCAGCCACAACTGCTTCGCCCGCCCGACCCACACCTACCTCGGCTTGGACGCGGCGGAGGACTTCGAGCGTGAGATCGTCGTCAAGGTCAACGTGCCGGAGCGGCTGCGCGCGGAGCTCGCACGTCCCTCGTGGAAGCGTGAGCACGTCGCGCTGGGCACCAACACGGATCCCTATCAATGGGTCGAGGGTCGCTACCAGCTCATGCCCGACATCTGGGCGGCCCTCCGGGACGCGTCGAACCCCTGCTCCGTGCTCACCAAGTCGCCGCTGATCCTGCGCGACCTGAAGCTGATGCAGGCGCTCGTGGCGCGCACGAGCTTCACCGCCTCGCTGTCGATCCCGACGCTCGAGGAGAAGGCGTGGCGCGCGAGCGAGCCGCGCACGCCGAACCCGCGGGCGCGCCTCGAGGCGGTCGCCGCGCTCAACCGAGCCGGGGTCCCGACCGGTGTGCTCATCGCGCCGCTCATGCCCGGCATCAACGACGAGCCGGCGCAGGTCGAGCGGATCCTCGCACTGGCGGGGGAGGCGGGCGCCGTCTCGGTGGGCGGCCTGGCGCTTCACCTGCGGGGCGAGGTCCGCGGGATCTTCTTCGACTGGCTGCGCTCCTACCGTCCCGATCTCATCCCCCGCTACGAGGAGCTCTACCGGCGCGGGGCCTACGCTCCCGAAGCCGAGCGGCGGCGCCTCGCTCGGCTGGTGGGCTCGCGCGGCGCTCCACGGCGCTGGCGCGAGGGCGCGCCCGCTCGTCGCGATCAAGCGCCACCGGACCCGGGGTCCGCGGGGGGTGTGGTCCAGCCCCGGCTCTTCTGATCGGAGTCCTGTGAGGGCACGCACTGAAACGCCCTGGGGCTCGTGGTGATAGGTAGAGAGCCCCGAAACCCGAAGAGAGGCTGAGCCGCTCCTCATGCGATTGCCGTTTCAACGCAGTGCCGATGTGTCGAAGGACGGGGTCTTCCAGACCAAGAGCCACGCCTGGGAGCAGGCCGGGCTAGCCCGGCAGCTCACCTACGAGGCGGCGCGCCGCGCACGCACCGAGGCGCTCGTCCTCCTGCCCCTGCTCGTCGGGGTCCTCGTCGCCTACCACTTCCGGCGCCACCTCTTCGGTGCCGATCTGCCCGTGCGCATCGTCACCGTGGTCGCGCTCGTGATCCTGGGCTGGGCGTTCGCGCGCGACGTCGGGCGGGCGGTCGGGCCGGCCCTCTTTCGCCGCCTCGACCCGGGCACCGCCGGCACGGTGGGCTTCCTGATCCGGCTGGGCACGGTGGTGCTCGCGCTCGCGGTCGCCTCGCGCATCGCGGGGGTGCAGCCCCAGACGCTGCTCGTCGGCGGCGCGTTCACCGCGGTGATCTTCGGTCTCGCCGCCCAGCAGACGCTCGGAAACCTCATCGCGGGGACGGTGCTCCTCAGCGCGCGGCCGTTCCGGGTGGGGGAGCGGGTGCGCTTCCAGGGCGGCGGGCTCGGCGGCCAGGTCGAGGGAATCGTGAGCTCGCTCGGGCTGCTCTACACGACGCTCGCCACGGGCGATGATCAGATCCTCGTACCGAACTCGGTGGTGCTGAGCGCCGCCGTCATGCCGCTGCGCGAGCCCGACGCGGTCAACCTGCGCGCGCGGCTCCCGGCCGGAGTCAAGCCCACCGACGTCCAGGCGCTGCTCCAAGACGCGATCTCCGTCGCCACCCGCAGCGAGCCGCACATCGTGCTCGAAGAGGTCGACGGCGACGATGTGGTGGTGCGGATAGCGGCGACTCCGCGGATCGCCAGCGAGGGGCCGCAGCTCGCCGACGAGATCCTCACGGTGATGGCGGCGGTCGCGGCGGAGGACGAGTCGGCCTCGAGCGCCACGGCTACCCGGGTGTACCGCGAGGGCTAGGAGCGCTTGCCGCGCTGAGCCTCCACCATCTCGGCGGAGACCCGATCAGAGCCCAGCCGGCGACTCATCCCCGCCGCGAGCTCGGGGGCGAGACCGGCGAAAGCGGCGCCGAGGCGCAGGCCGAGCGGCGCGACGTCGATCTCGGCGCGGTCCTCCTCGATCGCCCGGAGCACCGCCGCGCCCACGTCCGCCGGCGAGCGCGTCCCGACCCCGCGCGGCAGCTTCACACCCGTGTCGGCGAACATGCCCGCCTCGCGGATGAAGCCGGGAAACACCGCCGAGACCCCGACTCCGCTCGGGCGCAGCTCGTCGCGCAGGCCCAAGGCAAAGCCGCGCAGGCCGAACTTCGAGGCGGAGTAGAGCGACGCGCGCGCGCTCGCCGCCTTGCCGTTGAGTGACGATATGAAGACCACGTGGCCGCGGCGGCGCTCCACCATCGCGGGCACGAGCAGCCGCGCGAGCACGATCGGCGCGCGCAGGTTGACCTCCAGCGAGCGGTCGATCTCCTCGGGTGAGAAGTCCCCGAGCTCGCCGCTGGCCGGCAGGGCGGCGTTGGCGATCAGCATGTCGACCTCGCCGGCCTCGCTCACGAGCCGCTCCAGCGCCGCGCGGTCGGAGAGATCGGCGGCCAGCGCCGCTCCGCCCAGCTCGGTGGCCAGCGGCTCGAGCACCTCGGCCCGACGGCCGCTCAGGGTCACGTGCGCTCCGCGGGCGGCGAGGGCACGCGCGATCGCGTGGCCGAGGCCGCCCGTCGCCCCCGTCACGAGGGCGCGCGCGCCGAAGACCGAAGTCATGAGGGGAAGATGGCCACCGTCGCGGTGAAGCCGTGCAGGAAGCTCTCGCCGCCCACCGGACCGATCTCCCCGGCGGCGAAGAAGCCGGCGGCCGGCGCTCCCCCAAGGTCGCGCTCGAGCGCCTCCGCGTCGTGGTCGGAGATGCCGAACATCCCCCGCCCGCGCCCGTTGCACGAGAACACGAGCGCGCCCGCGGGCGGGCGGCCCCCGAGCGCCCGCAGACGGAGATCGAGGGCGTCGTGCAGGTCACGATCGGCCGAGGCGGCGTCGCGCGCGTGCAGGCGCACGACCTGACCGGGGCGGACCGCCGCGCCTACCGACACGGTCCCCGCTTCGGGGTCCACGCCGGCCAGCCCGCGCACGAGGAAGTCGCCCTGCACATACTCGGGCTTGTCGGCCTCGACCACGAGCCCGAGCAGGAGCCCGCCGCCCACGAGCCCGCGCTCGCGTTCTCCGAGGCTCTCCACCACGTCGCGCAGGCGCACAAGCGCGGGCTTGCCCGCGAGCTCGTGGATCACGTTGCCCTCGGCGGCGGTGATCGTCATCTCCGGACCGAGCGGTGCCGCTCCCTGCGAGACGCAAGGGAGGAGCTCGACGTCGTCGAGGCGCACGCCGACCGCGCCCTGCTGGGCCACCGCATCGCCGCGAAAGAGCGCGCTGGCGCCCTCGCGCGTGCGGGCGCTGGCCAGCCCCCCGAGGATCGGGACACCCGGCGCCCGCTCGGCGAGGTCGCGGAGAAGCACGTCCGTAGGAAAGGAGAAGGGGTCGGGCAGAAGGATCGCGCCGGCCGCGCCGCTCAGGTCGGGCAGCCCGGAGACGGCCAGACCCTCGTCGATCGGCTCGACCTCGGCGTGGAAGCTCGTGGCCACGCCCTCTCCGAGCGCGGCCGCCCAGACCGCGACGGCGGTGCCGTCCTCGATCTCGCGTCCGTCGCCAAGGACCCCGCCTGCGCCGCAGCCGATGAGCTCGCCGGGATCGAGCGCCTCGTATACGCCCTCGAGCGCGACCTCCGGCGCGGCGAGATGCGAGCCCGAGGCGAAGACGACGGCGAGGTCGGCGTCCTCGCCCTCCAGTCCGGCGCGAGCGGCCATCCCCGCCTCCACCGCCCCGACGCGGGAATCGGAGTGCAGCGAGATCCCGGTGCCGATCCGCACGCTCACGCGGGTCACGATACTCGGAGGCATGCCCCCGCCCGCCGTGATCGCGCTGTTCGGACCGACCGGAGTCGGCAAGACGGCCGTGGCGCTCGCCCTGGCCGACGCGTTGCGCGAGCGCGGCGAGGACCCGGTGGCGGTCTCCGCCGACGCCCTTCAGGTCTACGAGGGGCTCGAGCTCCTGACCGGTGCGGCCGGTCCGGCCGAGCGCGCCCGGCTCGAGCACCGCCTGATCTCCTTCCTTCCGCTCGACGCGAGCTTCAGCGTGGGGGAGTACGCGCGCCTGGCTCACGCCGAGATCGACGGGCTGCTCGCAGACGGGCGCCGGCCCCTCGTGGTCGGCGGCACCGGCCTCTACCTCCGGGCCGCCCTCACCGAGCTGACGCTTCGACCTCCGCCGCCCGCGGGGGCGCGCGAGCGCTGGAGCGCGGAGCTCGCCCGCCGCGGCGCGCCCGCGCTCCACGCCGAGCTCGCCGCGCGGGCGCCGTGGGCGGCCGAGGGGATCGACCCGGGCGACCGGCAGCGGATCGTTCGCGCGCTCGAGCTGCTCGAGGCCGGAGAGCTCGAGCCGCCGGCCGGGGTCTCGGAGCTCTGGAGCGCCGAGACCCGCCACCCAACCTTCCTCGCCGGCCTGACCATGGAGCGCGATGCCCTCTACGCACGGATCGAGGAGCGCGTGGAGGCGATGGTCACCGCCGGCGCGGCGGCCGAGGTGCGCCGCGCGCACGCCGCGGGCGCTTCGGCCACCGCCCGCCAGGCGCTCGGGTTCGAC
>JAABVA010000081.1_pt1 | contig 118475 bp, 135 predicted proteins | sample 5560331 | NCBI WGS metagenome assembly JAABVA01 (sample SAMN12812661, study PRJNA571458) | rock metagenome | isolation source: Antarctica rocks | place: Antarctica: Victoria Land, Mt New Zealand sud | collected 2016-01-07
TGGTGGTGGGGGGGGGAAGGAAGGGAGGGAGGGAGGAAGGAAGGAAGGAAGGAAGGAAGGAATGGAGGAATGGAGGAAGGAATTGATTTTTGATTTTTTGGGGCCTTTTGGGTTTGATAAAGCGATGGGTTAGAACTAGTTGCACTCTTTTGAAGAAAGATAGTGGGCGAAGGGGCTGTGTCAGGTTTGTTGGACTGGCTTTGAGCGTTTGGGTGTTGGGATGTGGTGGAGTGAGAAGGTAGATTGGGCGATTGGGAGAAGAGGTGGTGGTGGTTTGAGTGAGGGGAGCGTGAGGGGTAATGATTATGTGGGGGGTTGGGTGTGGGTTTAATAGGTTTGGTGGGGTGGGTGGTGGGTGTGTGATTTGAATGACAAGGGGGTTTTTATGTTTGAGCGAGTAGTGATTGTGATTCGATGAGGGTGGTTTGATTACTGATTCAGAAAAGCTCGAGGTGTTTAAAATCATCAAGGGTTTGAATGAAAGACATGGTGGAGTTTGCGTCACGGACTGGGATATGTATGATGGTTTTTAAATTGGATGAGAAAACGTGGAAAACTTTGATGTGGGAGAAAATTATGAAGGTAACGGTTTAGATGACGAGGATTTTTCTGGTTTAGGGTTGATGATGGGATGAGTAGGGGAGTCGAAGAGGGCTGTTGTGGGATGAAATGGATGTTGAGAGGTTGGGAAGTATGGCTCTGTGAAGATCAGATGTTTGGTTGAGTTTGAAGAGAGTGTGTGAGGGTGAGGTTTTCCGGGTTGTGGTGGGTGGTGTGGGTGGTTGGAGCAGCTGCATGAGACCTTTATGGGAGGAAAGTTGAGGGTAGAAGATGGCGGTACTAATCAATTGCTCTTGCGGTGCCAGTTAATAATTTTACTGCCAGATCTACCACATGCACACTTCATGCCTCCAAAACCCCCTCCCCTCAACAACGCCCCCTCCAAAAATCGCATTCATATTCCCCGCAATAACTTGCATGGTGCTCCTCCCATTCCTCCGCAATCCCCTTCCAATTCTCCGTATTCTCCTTCCACTTCACCACGCTCTCCTTATACTTCTCCACGCTCTTCTGGCATTCCTCAATATCCCGCTTATCCTTCGCCGAAGCCTCTTTTGCTTGCTTTGTTCTCGACGAACCCACAGAGCATTGCGCTTCAAAGATATCTACAGCGAGTGGCCCGCCTTGCGAAATCAGGAGCTGGAGCTTCGCTTGCACGGCTTTGGTGAGTTCGATCTTACTGTTGTAGGCGTTATTGAGGCCCAGGAGGTGGCAGATTTCGCCTCGGATGAAGTCGTGTAGGATCGGGTCGGAGGGAGTGATGGCTGAGGAGATGGTTTGAGCAATGGTGAGGAAGCGCTCTGGGTGATCAACGGGACCAATGGTGTCCTCGAGTTTCTTTAGTGTAAGCTTCTTTAAGCCGTCCAACTCGTACTTGTGCGCTACAAGATACATATTTGCCAGTTCGCTGCTGGTGCTTTCGAGGTCTTTGGCATTCTTAATCGGGAATTCCTTCGAGTATAGGTACATGAGCACCTTCCCGAACTCTTCCACCGCATCTTCGGGCAGGTTGAGCTCGCGCTCAGCGTTCGCTTGGGGATTTTCAGCAAGCATTCGGGCGAGGACGGGCGACTGGGAGAGCACGGATTCGTGAACGGCAAATTTTTGGCCTGGAGAGCCTACGAGGAGGGTGAAGACAGGGGAGTTATATTGTCTGGGGATGAGAATGTCAGTCGGAGCGTACGATACAGCTTGAGACAAGCTTCGACTTACGTTCCAAATTCACTGGACGTAGTCCCAACGTCCTTTTTGGGATCGGCAGTGCCCATTGTGGTATTTTTTAGAGATGTGACTGTAGATGGGATGTTTGTTTGTGAAAGTGGGAGAACAGGTGAATATTCGGCGTGTCAACTCTGCGAGTCGCCGTTAGTTTGGAGGCGATGTAATCGTCTGGGATATTTGTAGATTCACATGTAAATTGCTACATTGTGGTTACTTCAAAATTTTTAGGTTTGGAGCCAAGTGTTGCTATATGTTGACCAAGAAGACTGAAAGATATCGTTACAGACTTTCAGGAGGAGTCATGAGAGTGATACATTAAGTGGAAAGCTCTTCGATGAAAATGTACTGGTTGTAGATAGTGTAAGGTAAGAAGCTATGATAATTACCTAGGAAACAACCTTTTCCTGCGTCAACAGTGATTTACTGGGCATTCTCAAAACCTATATGTTAAAACATGTTGATGCACGTGATGCTCAGGGCCTATCCTAATCGAGTTATTCAAGGGTATCTGTTAGTTTAGTTAGCTGAACCTTCACCTCCATAAAATCTACACACTTACACCTATCGCTGCTTCAACAAAACAACGGGCTGAAAAACGGTCAATAAATCATTAGCTTTGACATCCTGATTGTGGAGCTATTCAATACGACCTTTTCATACACAATAGTAACGTGGTCTTACTAGTAGTTCAACATAGTTGACTATTAATTGGTTTTCCCCAACTTTCGACATTCTTTCTTCGACAATCGACAGCACTGACTTTCTGCCAAGCTGAAAGCGAAGATGGAAGAGGTGGAAAGTATCAAACTTTGCTTGTCGAACCTACCCTGTACAGATTCCGACTCCTCATCTCTCTTGTTGTTTTCTGAATATACACCACGATGTACAGACAGTCGGCAAACAACAATCTTTTTCTTTTTCTTCTTTTTCTTCTTCTTCTTCATTGTTATGCGAGTTCTGCTATAGACGCAGAAAGAGAACCATTCTTAAGGCTTTAACGCGGAATAGTTCGAGTAGCGATTTGATTGATGAAGAGAAGTTCTGTCGAAAGCTAAATATGATTAATACGTTTAAATAGAAGTAGAGATGTTTTGTTAACCTATCGACTAGTACATCAAGATGACGAAAGGGCTAAGTAGGTTGTCTATATTTGAGACGCCCGTGTTGCATGTAGAACTTGTGAAACTCGATTCAAGATTATCGTATCTCGAAACATGTCTGTGAGCTCGTGATCTGTTCTACCAGATAAGATAGGTAATTAACCCTAGATGGAATTCATAATGAACCCGTTGAGGGTAGACTGGTTACGACATACCTCAATGGCTCTTCTAAGCTCGCATCCTTACTCACCGTGCTCCCAATGTACGATTACCACTCCAAATCACATGTCCCGTGAGATGACCCAACAGATCAAAAGTCATTGGTCCGTTATATTCTCGAATAGTGGGATCAGCTCCTTCTGCAAGCAACACATCGTATGTATTAGCGTTGCTATGAGTTGCCATATGTAGCGGAGTAGACCCATCGACGTTGGTTGCCTGTATGTTTGCGTGTGATTTCAAGAGAAGCTCGGCTATATCGTCTCTGCCGAATGTGCAAGCCAGATGTAAAGGCGTCCTGCCCTTGTTGTTGATAGGGTCGATGTCCGGACCCCAGTCTACTAATAACTGCATAACTTCTTCTTGACCTACGTCTGCTGCGTAACGTAAGAAGGTATTTCCGTCCTCTGAAGCTGTATTGATCGAAACACCGTTGTCGAGGAGGTCTTTCACCACTGTCATATGAACTTTATTCACCGCTGTTCGAAACGCGGTATAGCCATCACCACCAAACAAACTGACTTTCTGGCCATCTTGAACCAGCATAATTAGAAAGGATAGCAATTCAAGTGTTGCCGCAACCGTTAGATCTGTGTATTTTCTCTCTATTTGATCCTCTTCGAGCTCTTCCCAAAACTGAGCATATATGGTGTGCCATGTCGAGAATCGTTGAGAAACAGTACGGCGAAGCAACTTGGCACGCATGGAAAGAAAGTCTTCTTTATTAGCCCCCGGAGGCTTGTAGCGCGTGATCCATAAAGTCGCCACGTATGCCAAAAAGCAGGAGTAGGCAAAGGTATTGGTAGACCAAAACCCGAATAGAGCTTCTCGGTCGTCCTCTTCAACGCTTGGAGGTACTCCGTTCTCGAAAACGGATAAAGGTACCAAACGCAGCTTCAAGCTAAGACACAATTCAACTTCCTAGCATCCAACAAATGCTTCCATACGCCTTCCTCAGTAACATCCGCGTCCAACCTTTTGATCAGAAACTTCTTGGCTGTCTGATGTGACATATACACATGACTGTGGAGCACTTTGAGAAGGGGCCCACAAAGACGTTGAATAGCAGACTCCTTCACTGGTTCAAGGTTACTTTGGTCATAAGACTTAACTTTCTCATCTATATTCAGAGCCACGTTTATGTCTTTCAAAGAGTACGGCCTCGTAGCCGCGACAATAATATGTAAAACTTTCCTAGCATTTACGGCGTCTGAGTTCTGTGTTAATATCTCCTCGTACATAGCAATCAGAGAGCCGGGAATGGTATCCATAATCTTGACAAGAGCATTTCGTGATACTCTTACACTGGTTTCGACGAGATCCAGTATAAGGGCGACCCAGAGGAAAGTTTTATCAGCGTTGTCGATCAAAGTCTAACAAATTGCTGTTACGCAAAGGGCGTCATACCCCCATCCGAACCAAATTCTTGGACTCTGATTTTTACTACCCGTTCAATATCGCTATCAACTAAAGTCGTTTCATTTTGAGCTCTGAGTCGATATTACTGATTTGATTGGAGATTGTCGAAACGTCGTTCAATTGTAGGATATGGTCGGCTAGTGATCAGAAATTTAACATGTTGTTCGCTGGTTTCCGCCGTTCTGGGACCTCGACTGTAGTACGCGACCAAGGCATCGATCAAAAGATTTCTAGAATCCTCATTGCATTCGTCAAGGCCGTTCAGAATGCATATTACATTACCACAAGTATTGGAGCTAGCAGCGGCTTCGAAGACCTTCCAGAGTGCGTCGAATTCGGCAAGAAATTTGTCAATATTGTGACAATGTTCATCAAGAGCATATCGGAGCAGGGTCTGGTTTGCCGTGCAAATCTGGTGAAGGATTGAGCTTAAAGCAGAGCTGGCGCTTCATCGACTCTCATCAACATGTTTAGAAAAGAAATAGCAGACTGTAGTAGATAATGTTTCAGGTCTCGATATGCCTCTTAGTTCATCGACCAGGAAAGACGACAAGACAGTCTTTCCACAGCCCGGATCGGCGAGACCCAAAGGAGCTCGAACATTTGTCCTTCAGCCATCTAAGGTATTTAGAATGTTCTAAGAACCATTCACAGGTACCTTGGATCCGTGCAGGAGCTCTCGACTTCTATACCTCGTAGTTCAACGTATACAGGCTTTGTAGACAATGTATATCCTCCGTAGAAAAATGGTATCATGGCTTGGCCAATGAAGTCGTTCGATTTGGGTATTCTACGTACTTGTGGCAGAACTTGCAATAGCCACCTTGACCAGCTGTGCTATGGCATTTCGCACTTGAATTTATTTTTGGCTATCTGGGTCGCTGAACCTAACAGGTGTTCCTATGGTTAGCGCCTGGAAGTCCAACAGCACTTTCATTCCGAAGATCCAGGCGTGCGGAGTCTTTATCCATGATCTAGAAAAGTCACCATTTTCAGGACACCCAAGCTGATTGCCCATTTTCACTATTTCGAAAAACGTTCTAATTGCAACCTTGGCTCCGCGCTCGATAAAATGTTGAGTGATGCCGACGAATATTTGCGAATTATTATGCAAAGCTTTGACGAAGTTTATTTTGGTTCCAATCCTAGCCGTGCGTAATTCAAAAGTCTGGCAGCAAACGCAACTCAGAAAGCAGTGCTAGAACCTTTGTGAGGTACCCCAAAGAAAACCAAGCTTCGAACACAGTCAAGGATATCTATGATATGACCGCTCGTGGGCCAGTATCATCGCCTAAATCTGTCAGCTTCTATTTGTGTGTCCCGAGAATGTATGACGAACAGTGAACCATAAGTATAAACATCGTGAGACAAATTAAAAGACAAGAGCATCGAAGTCCAGCTTGTATAGGTACTTGTTGAATAGCACCCTGTACTGTAGAAGTAGACCTTACCTTCTTCACCACGATCCCACCAAGGCTATGGGAAATCAAAATGATCGGCCTTCTCTTCTCCTTCTCTCGCGCATGAGTTGGTCAAATAGTATAGTAGCTTTAACGTTAATATCTGTGACAGCCTTACCAAAGAACTGTCTGGGATTTATAGCCGTACGACAGGATCCGAGCAGTTGGTGTTTCAACTGGGAGAAAGTTCCGAAGCCAGAGCTTGCCATTACCATCAGTCCATGTCTTTTCCCAGTCACCGCCAAGGCCGTGGACTGCTACAATACTTGCGCAAGGTTAGTCGACGCATATATATTTCGTGGGTGCGATAGTGGTAGTACTCAACATTCAACTTTTCTTAATCGATTCCTATCTTTTTGCTGAGAAGGAAAAGTCCAAAGTCCTCCCTCTGAGGACCCGCCCCCACGCTTAGTCCTGGATTGGGGCTATCCCGCTCATGAGACCCTGAACCTATCGCCGGAACAAGAGACATCCCGATTTAGGGCTATGCTTGAAAGATAACTCAGTCGGGATCTTGTCCACTATGATCAGCATGAAAATCAACGATTCCAATGTCCATTTACATGCTTGTTGCTAGATGCCTTATAGATATAGCCTAGCTCAAACAAAGAGCGATGTTCAGCAGCATATGTGACAAGTGTACCGGACTTCTCAGCAAATAGACGGTATCTCGCATCAAAGTAAATGGACAGTGTATAGACACTTTTGAGTAGATATCGTTATATCCTCTATTCCTCTTAAGGTACTCTGATGATGAGTTCATCTTCCGCTCAGCCGCTCCACAAGGAAGATATATGGGCCATTTGGTGGTACAGTGACCTAAACGATAGTATTCGTCACTGCATGGTTCTTGGCTTCCCTTCTCTTCGTCTTTAATTGAGGCCGCTTACTTGTCCCATACCAGCATGTAAGATACGCCGATATATTAGATGAACCACTTTCGGGTGGACACGACACAGCTGGGCTGAAAATAAGAGATTGCGGGCCTCAACGTTTGATACCTACGACCACGAGATTGCGGGGGCTATTCTTGTATTCGAACACTGCATCCACCCAGCAATCCTTCACCTCTTTCTGCTCTCGGAGGTAAAGCCATCTATCCACAACTATGATTGATTCCACCACGACAGCGCTGAAAGCCATCAAACTCCATACAATGCTGAGCTCTTTCTTCCTTTCTCTGTAATTCTCTTCGTAGCGCCTAATGTCCTCTTCGGTAAGGTGGGTCATACATGTCTTGATCTTGATTCCATGGTCTTTGTCAGTGCTCAATTTTGCAACTGCACCATGAACGTATGCTGTGAAAGAAGTGTAGCAGGCTTTCCGTAATGATCCAACTATGATAGGCTGGCCGGATCCACTCCGTTCTTCACCGTTTCCACAATCAGATGAATCGGTGGCTTTCTGTGGCTTATCCAAGACACCACGATCTAAGAATATCCGTTGAAGCAAAGCCCGGTAGAAATGCCTCGTAAAGAAAGCATTACTCTCCGCATCAGTCCAGTTTTGAGGCGCCTGCACAGCCATCATACGAGCAGTGATGTTTAATCGAATACCTTCGCCACGGCCATGCTTGAACGAAGCCAAGCGTTCGGACATGGGAAAGCCATGAGGATCACCTACACAAGAAGTACGGTCGAGACGAAGGTTTTGAAATCGAAGACTTGGGAGCTTGTAGGTAGGCGGCCCAAGCCGCTCTGTTACCAGATTGTAGCAACATCCTACCGTAGCGACGGCTTTCACCATAGGGTTAAGCACTATTGAGCGAAGTCCGTGATGCAGTAGGTTCCCGCAAGAGTGTAGAGAGATGACCATCAGTTGTGGGTGTGACGTGGAACTTTGCACAGTAAACGTAATATCGTTCAATCTTGCTGATTGTGTCTCGATCTTTTCTATGACATTCGAAAGGTCTCCGTCTTGTATTTTGGACTCAATGTACTTTATTTCTCCGCGTGGTACATTCAAGTTGCAATCTTCTGTTGACGATTGATGTTTTAATTCTGATATAAGTCCTAAAGCTTCCGGAGATGAAAATCTATTATTTGCTTTCGAGGACCTCATCTGTAGGCGTTCCTCTGCTGTCCCACTCCGGTATTGTTTCTTGTTCCGCGATACCGCCTCTTTCTTCGCCAACTTTGCTGTCACATCCATACTCATGGCTCCTTCTATGTTGAGCTGCTTGCTCTCTATAGCGACAACATGCTTGTTGTATGGTGGGCTGGCCAAAGCTCTTCCAAGATAATTCTGACCTGAACCAAAGTCAACAATATGGGTTACATAGTAAGGGCTAGTGATCGCAATGTAGGATGTTAGATCATCAATATACTTTGCAAATCTCTCCACCTCATGAATCTTCTTAGGTTTCATGCCACTGCATACATGATGGGAGAGTGTAGGAGCCTTGAGAAGAGCCATTCCATCTCCTTCGCCGGCAGCTTTTCCGAATGTCCTGTCCAGTGCATGACTTCGAATTGCCTGGATGTACTTCAGTAGACTTGGAGGTGGTATCGGACCATTCCGCCAGCTACGCTCACGATTAAAACTTTTAAAACATCCATCTAAGAGATTGAGATTTCCGAAGGCACTGAGATCTTCTCTCATCAGTAGATCAAGAACATTCGAGATATGGTGGTCTTGAAACCAATCTCTCCAGTCTTCTGGAAGTAAGTTGGTGTAAAGGTCCGGGTCCTGCACGAAGAAGTCTAGAATATGAACTCCTCCACACAGCCTTTGGAAGAGGTCTGAATTTGTAGTGAAAGCCAACAGCGATTCGGTATAGTCTTCCGCATTATCCCATTCTGGATATAAAGGTAGTGGCTTTGCTTTTGCCATGCTGACTGTTACTACAGACAAATATGTTGCGTTGAGTACGGTCTGCCTGGGATACTCTCGAGACCAGATTTGAGATCTCCCATGCCCCTATAAAATCCACTGTCTTCATACTTTAAAGGGTTAACGACTCGAGAGGTTTACCGAGAGGAAGTTTCGAACCCCGGTCTACAGTTGCCGATGTAGCCACCAACGCAAATCATCAATGCCTCAGTAGGCAGCATTCTAGAATTCTTTTCCTTCTCCATCATTTCCCAAACTTTTGGGGGACTCCAAGGTCCTACCAAATGATGGCCTCTATGAATACAGATGATCCTTTCCTTCAATCGCAAACGTAAGCTCCACTCTCAACTGCCCTAAATGCGAATTAAGTCGGTGCACTAGCGAAGTCCTCTCCGATCTCAACACAACCCGGTCCCTCTTGTCCTCCTACATCCGCATTCGCTCCCTTTCTCCCTCCGCTTCCTCTCCTGAACTCTCCCAAGCGCGCACCGAACTGGAAACCAACCTACACAATCTGAGTACAGGCCTCCACGACTTAGTGGAAACCGTCCGGCAAGTTAAAGACGACCAGTTCCATTATGGCCTCGGGATCAAAGAGGTTGAGCGGCGGCAGGATTTGGTCAATGATGTTGGAGCGGAGGTGGAAGAGATGAGACGGGAGCTTGCGAAGACTGTAGCGAGCGCCTCGAACGGCCAGGCATTACCACACCCTGAAACCTTTGATCCAGATTCCCCGGCGGATGATGATGACTATGGCGCGTTTGAGCAGCAAAGGCAAGTAGAGATGATGCATGAGCAGGATGAGGCATTAGATGATGTATTTCAAACGGTGGGAAATTTGAGGCAGCAGGCCAATGACATGGGAAGGGAACTCGGGGAGCAGGGGGAGCTGCTTGAGGATGTGAGTAACGTCGCTACCAGGGTTGAGGGTAAGTTACAGACGGGAATGAAGAAGATTGGATGGGTGATCAAGAAGAACGAAGGTATGTGCTTAAATCAGTGGCTACAATATGCGTGTCCCTCAATTCATTAGCTGATGCAAGTGTAGATACGATGTCGAGCTGTTGTATTGGTATCTTGATCCTAGTATTGATACTTCTTCTCATTCTTGTCATCGCACTTTGACAGCACAATTCTACAGCTACGTGGTGTTCCACTTGTGCTTAGAAAAATTCGCCAGGCCAGCCGCTGTGCAAAACACCACCACAACCAGCGGTGGACAAGCAATCAACAGTCGTTCGACGCCAATCTTTGTACAGAGAGTTCTACGCAGGAGGCTAACAACGACAAGCTTCACTAGTCTATGAAGACGACGGCAGCCTCAACCATCGGAAGACAAACGTTTGCGAAAGTGTCTACATAAGCCACTTTTGCGGTTTTTCCGACAGGCACGCCAAGGTAGACCAGGAGCTCGTTCTGCGGCTTTTTGCGTCAATTCCTATCTCCGAGTTCTCAACATAGAGCCTGATGAACACGGGGATCTCCAGAAGCCCACCATCGATAGTGATTACTGTGGTTTGCTAAAAGGTTAGGAGGAACCAACACCAGTGAGATCCATCCTAAAAGAAAAGCCATGATGCAATATGCCTCGATGCGACAAGTTGGCTGTGTGCTATACTTTCGTAGAACTACCGATATCGAGCTTCCTAATAGACGACGCTTGGGAAAGGGGCTTGGGAAGTAGCTCTCAGGGACCAGGAATTGCATGGCAAAACCGCCGACTTTCAGACTTTGTTACCTGATTTTGATCATCCAAGGCGTTTGCGCAGCTGTGTAAGCGTCAGAGTAAGGGGATGATACTGGAAAATAAGCTCTTCGTATGAGCCAGCTGGATATTTAGTGAAGGGAGCCGCGAAGCATCCTGTCAGCACTGACACCGCCACGGTGTCGTTTAGCGGCGTCAATGAACTAGCAACAACTGGTTAAATGTAATCATGTAAAGTACTTGAATGAATCGCAGCTGCTTTCGTTATTATTGTTATTGCTGAGAATGAATGAGGATCGGAGCATGTCCAAAAAAGCTGCAAGCGGCATTTTTGACCGTTGATCTAGAACTACGGAGTGTGCGATCTTTGATTGGTTCAGAGTTTCATTCCCAAAATTCAAGGTTGACCAGCCGAGGAACGAAATATTTCGCGACGCCTACCTCAATCTCCTTTCCATCTCCATAAACTTCTTTCTCCCTTCCGACCGTGAGAAGCAATTGACAGCTCTAAGCCCTGAAGTGGTCGTAAGGCGCTTTTCTTCTCGTCACTCCTTTAATCATCATTGGTAGAGGCTTTACTCTTTCGACCTAGCCTTCTAACGGCGACAACGGCTTTTCCTAAGAAACACATCAACTCTCAACCACATTAGGGATAATTGGGTTCTCAAGAGCTTGGACTTTGGGAGGCGCTGACCTACATCATGTCGTCCGATATGCTGAAATCGATTCCATTCCCTATACCCACCCTCGATAAACCCTTCGGCGTCGAACTATGGCCAGTATTCGACCAGCTGTTCTCGTCAGTCAAGGGTTATTCCCCACAAGACTTCAAATTCGTTCCTGGCGAAACGCCAATTTCAACACTCCAAGCAACGGCGGCATTGCTGGTGACATACTACATCACAGTGTTCGCAGGCCGAGAATTCATGAAGAACCGACCCCCTTTCAAACTCAACGGTCTTTTCATGATACATAACCTATATCTTACAATTATAAGTGGGGGCCTTTTGGCGTTGTTTATTGAGCAATTGTTGCCGACGCTATGGCGAAAAGGGACATTCTTTGCTATCTGTGACCATGCAGGAGGGTGGACGAAACCATTAGTTACACTCTACTACGTATGTCTTGAAGCAACAGATCCCGTACTTAAATTGAGCTGACTAGTTATAGTTGAACTATCTTACCAAATATGTCGAGCTTCTTGACACTGTTTTCCTAGTTCTAAAGAAGAAGCCCTTGAGTACTAGCAACCTCAACACGCTCCTCGAGCAAGAAGCTTACTTTCCCTAGCCTTCTTGCACACATATCATCATGGAGCAACCGCGTTGCTTTGCTACACTCAGCTTATCGGTATCACCTCTGTCTCATGGGTGCCCATCACCCTCAACCTTATAGTGCATGTCATAATGTACTGGTACTACTTCCAAAGCGCACGAGGGATCCGAATCTGGTGGAAAGAATGGATTACGCGACTGCAAATTGCGCAGTTTGTGCTGGACCTTGGTATGATATTAAATCTACATGAACCCGCAGAAGCATCACTGATATCATTACCAGGCTTCGTCTACTTTGCTTCCTACACATACTTTACTTCAACCTACTTTCCCAAGATGCCCAGCTATGGCAAGTGCTCTGGTGAGGAATTCGCTGCTTTCGCGGGCATGGGCATCTTGACCTCATACCTTCTTCTCTTTATCTCATTCTACCTAGCTACCTACAAGAAGACTGGGCACAAGGGCAGGAAGCGAAGTGGTACTGCCACGAGGGCAGCCATTAACATGAGCAAAATGGAGGTCCCAGACGTCGATTCGACCAAGGAAGCTATAAGCCATACAAACGGGTTTGCGAAGGAGAATGGAGACGCTAACGGATCAGCAACGGCTAATGGAAATGCCAACGGTTCTGTCAAAAGCCCTAGTGGCCGAACCACGAGATCCAAGAAAAGTTAAGCATCAACGTGGGAATGTTCTAAAATCCTTCCAATGCTGATATGAGCAACCTCTACTCAACGAACATGCGCTTCAGATCCCGCAGAAGATCGTTCAATGTAGCCTTTTCGCGCGTATAGACAGCCCTATGCGTGATCTTTGCCATGGGCTTTGGCTTGTACATAAGGGCCCTTTTCGTTTATCTTGTACGTTATGTGTTCTTAAAAAGCTGGTGGTTTTTTTTGTACCGTTCTGTAATGCCGGGTTCGGCTGTGCGCTTGGATGCATGGAAACATGAAAACCGCCGATTTGGGCTTGTAATTACATAGCAGATAGATCGCGGCAGAGGATGCACATTCAGAAAGAGAAAGCGTATTCTGTAGAGCCAACGTTTAGATTGAAGCTCAGCTTTCTCAAAGAGAAGATGACGAGCTTTTGCGGAAGCATATAATCTGATGCAGCTCTCCCTAACGACAACGAGCCTTGAAAAGAAATGAGCTCGTGGCTGTTGGCTGGTGTCTGGGTGTCTCGTACAACGCTCCGAGAGGCTCATAACCGTTGGAATAAACACCCGACCAGCTCACGATAATCGTCATGGCGAGAGCCCATGGCTAGCAAATCAAACTTTGTTGCTCTTCCACCCGCATGCATTTCAAATCTTGATATTTTACCGGCCAGCACGCCACGTGAGTGCTTTTAAAGGTACCTTAGACCTTTTCAGTGTTTACTTGCAGAATGCACCACTACCTAACCACCTAAGCGTAGATATTCCATCGGACGAAACCCCCAACGCTAGCGATGCAGCGAAGATTCGGTGCTTGACTGCCTCACCGCCTGAAGGTAATTTGCCCGTTGTGGGCAAAGCAATTCCAGTCATTTCCCCTCTTTTCCGGGGGGGGGCCCCATACTGTAACCTTAGATACTCGGGCTAATGCACCCCCCATCATGCATCCCGTCAACGGAAATTTAGCCACGCGTTCTCGTTGTTCTTGACGACGAACCAGCGGTCAATCCGTCTCTGGTGCTAGAAGCGCAAAGTTACACCAAAGGTTTTCCGTTGTCGCAAGAACGAGATGACAATGGCGACGACGATACCTTCATAGCTTGTGTACTCCGTACGTGTTCGCCGTTAGCTTGGTAACGGGATGATCCGGCAGATGTCGTGTGTTTTCGACAATAATCTGGACCCGATATTTCTTCGCCCCCAGCAGTACGTGGTGGTGGCACGGCATTATGTGGATGCTTGATTCAGACAACTGAAACGTGGCATAGACAGCCTGCGTTGTTTCAGGCGTCGCGGTGTGTACCTTTTACGACGAGCAAGCCGTCGATCATGTGCCACACCTCGCTTGTCTGACTACGACTACCATTCCTGCTACTTTAGGCTTGGAAAGTTGGAATGCCAACTGAATGGCATTCATGTTGTTGTGGAGTTGATGAGGGGTAGAACGCTCAAGCTTGAACTTCCTCCTCATGCGTTCATGCAAAACTTGCCCTCCATGAAATTATCCTACCTATGCGACTTCTGCTCGCCACGAAGTCAAAGAGTCCTCAAGCCTAAACGCTGGGTCTTCATATGGGAGGAACACCTATCGTTTCCTGATGGTCGGATAATTTCCAAAGGTGGACTTGCCGTGCGGCGTGCGGAAGTGGTGTTGCAGTTGGGGATGCAAATCTACGGTCAACCCATCCGCTTCGAGTTAAGGAGCGCTTCCGGTGTGTGGTGCTCTTAAATTGCAAAAGAGCCAATGGCACGTCTGAAACCTGCACACCACATCGGTTGAGTCGGTCGAAAACCAACGTCAATCATCCACATGTGGGAGTTGCATGATCTCTGGGGCCCTGAACTATCAACAATGCCGCCCCCGATCTCGAGCTAAATTAAAGTAATGCTGATAAGCCGGAATTGTTGTACTAGGTACAGCATTGCGCCGCAGCGCTGAGTGATATAGCCCCACATGACCCTCGAAGCTTCTACGTCTTGTCTCCGTCGCATTGCATATTCAGTTGATGTCGTTGCTCCTGTATCAAATTGTTTCAATGTGCACTGATGTCACCCAAGTCGATACTGAGCTGAATCATTATTTGCTTTGAGCCCAGACCTGAACTGGTATCTATATCAACAAGGCCCCCCACTTTCTGTTTTACCGCTCCTGACAAAGACGAAAATCCCTGCAAATTCTTTCAAATAAAGCTGCAATGCCAGTGCTCCAGCGTCGTCAGCAAATGCTGGCTCCCAGCCAAGGTGCCAGTGACAGAGACAGTATCGACTGCGAGGAAAGAGAGCATCTGTGGGTCGTGGCAGAAGACTACGAACAACCTCGGAAAGAGATGGACTTTCCTACCGCGAAGCTCAGCAGACAACCTCCAAGGCAAAAGTCAAGGAACACTCTGCGTATCAACACATACGCGAGGGACGAGCTTCACGAACGGTACCTCTCGAGCGAAGAAGAGCCCTCGCCCAGCCCGAGCGAAGATATCAAGAACCATGACGAGCAGGTAAAGCACAAATTGTCCAAAAAAAGCGCCAGCGATACTGTAGACATTTCGGAGATCACCGAGTCAAAGGCCGAGATTGCCATCGCCGTTCCCATCATGGCAATTGGTCGTCCGAAGCTGATCGACATCACCAATCTCGCACCAATGCACAAACGAAAGCGCGCGAGCCAACCGCTGGCACCTCAGCCCACCAGCAAGAAGCTCGCCTCCAGAGTCTCGGCTATGGATGTGGAAAACATGCCCTCTTTGGTCAGAGATTCTGCTGACAGACATGTCCCGGCTCGCAGGCCTGCGGCGCCAAAGCGAAAAGATAGTCTGCCCCAAATGCAAGCGCCGGAATCATGGCTTCCAGAGGAGGATCCAGAATCATTTGAAGTCAACGAGCACTACTTCCCTCTTGATGTCCGCCCTACGCCGGCCTACCGTGATTACGATCCGTACTCGCTCGAACCACCGCGCTTGTCAAGGACGAACTCTCCAACATCCACCAACGACGTCGTCCGCGCACGCGTAAATTCGAACCCACCGCTTACAATCAGTACGGCGGGATGGAAGGGTCTCACGCGATCACTAAGCATGGCAAAACGGCAGAGTACGCAACAGCAACGCCCGACGGCGAAAAAGCCTAAGATGGTGGCTAGGGCCCCAAATGAGAGGGAGGAGTTGCCGCTCATCCCGCCATTTCCCTTCGATGGAGGAATTGCCGTGGGTTAGTGAGGGAAAAGTCTCTGGCTCATGGGTAAAAGAAACACCCAATTGTTGTGACCGTCGGGGTCCCCCATTCCGAAGGAGTTCAGGACAGGTTTCGGTCTATCGACCTTGAACATTCTTTAGATATCACCTACTTACAGACGCTCTTTAGCAAGCTTAATTCTTAGTGTTTCATAGGGATAGTTCCACCCACAATACAGAGAGACAGGTTGACAGTCAGACTCTGCGAACATTGCAAGGAAGTGAAGGAAATGCACTAAGCCTAATCCGGCATTGGTTTAGCGAGATCTCAAATTTTACAACGCATTGACCCTTTCGTTTCTTTTCTCGAAAGTTTCCACTTTCAATTCTGTTTAATATCGTTCCCTGTGCATGCCTGCTTCCGTTCTGGATTTGCCCAGCCATCTGCAGTTGTACGCCTTGTGGATCGTTAGAAGTCGCTCAAGCCCTGGTGCCACGTCTGTCGATTCAACTGCGTTCCTGTCCTGTCTCACGGTTGGCTTGGGTGTGCAATTGGATAAAGACTTTTGGATCGGTGCTCAAACCCAAAAAGTTTCAACCTTGATTGCGATGCTTTGGTTCTTGCCTATTGTCTCACCGCTTTTCTAAACCTCCAGTTACTTGTCGTACCGACAGCAGTCCTACTTTTATGACATAATGGTACACTACCTTCCAAATGGGATGGCCTCAGAATCCCGAGTCCTTATCGTTGTAACCGGTGGGACCATATGCATGAAGAGAAGCGCCAATGGATTCGTTCCAGCCCGAGGTTTTCTGGAATCTGGGATGGCTCCGAGGCCTTCGTTTAATGACGGATCCAACCCTAGCGACATCGAGGTCATGATAGACGACGGAACAAAGAAATCCTATCGCAGTCTTCGCACACCAGTCAGTACCTATCAGAAACACGTACGCTACGCTGTCCTCGAGTTCGAAGAACTCCTCGACAGTAGTTCCATTGACGCGAAAGGGTGGGGGGAGATAGCTCAGACCATCTACAGGAATTACAAATTCTTTGATGCTTTTGTGGTTCTGCATGGCACAGACAGTCTCGCATACACTTGCTCTGCATTAAGTTTTATGCTACAGAATCTAGGCAAACCCGTGATATTAACAGGCTCCCAGGCACCAATGCTGGAGCTTCAGAACGATGCGACAGATAACCTTCTTGGATCTTTGATTGTAGCGGGTCATTTCATGATACCCGAAGTATGTCTCTTTTTCAATTACAAATTGTTCCGTGGCAATCGAGCTACGAAAGTCTCCGCCAGCGATTTTGCTGCCTTTGCGTCACCAAACCTTCCGCCGTTGGCTAGCATTACATCGCTCAAGACTCATGTATCGTGGGAACTAATCTACAGGCCGACCCACATCGAGCCATTCAGTATCCAAACCAACAGAGCTACGAGTCATGTCGCGTGCCTTCGGATTTTCCCGGGCATCAAACCTGAGATGGTCGATGCGGTGCTGAAGGTCCAGGGATTACGGGGCCTTGTCCTGGAGACCTTCGGGCCAGGCAACGCACCAGGAGGGCAAGATGGTGCTCTGACGCGCGTGTTTGCTGAAGCAATCAAGCGAGGAATAGTCATTGTCAATATTACTCAGTGTTGGTCTTTCAGTTCCGCATCTAATGTTGAGTATACTGAAATATCGATCAGGCATGACCGGCACCGTCAGCCCGCTCTATGAGCCTGCGGTATTGCTGGAACGTGTCGGAGTGGTTTTTGGCCATGACTTGACGTCGGAGGCGGCACTCGCAAAACTATCATACCTTCTTGGCTTGCCAGGTCTGACAACAGAGGATGTTCGACAGCAGATGTCCGTTTCTCTACGTGGAGAGCTCACTGAACATACCCACATGGAATTTGAACATCCTAATGGGTATCTGCCACAGCATCTAGCGGATCTCACAGCCCTGAGTTATGCAATTGCCCAAGGAAATCTCACCGAATTGCAGGGCTTGATGAAGGCTGACAAGGAATGGCTGTTGAATCAGGCAGATTACTCTGGCAACACCCCATTGGTGGGTCTTCCGCCGCGCACATTGAAATCTCTAGCTCATGAAAGTAGCATATTGCGGCCACTGGACCTTCCCTCGAGATCCTGCGGATCCTGCTATCGAAAGGAGCCTCGGTCCACCTGCGCAACCGAACGGGGCGAAGTCCCTTGTTCCTCGCGGCAAATGCCCACTTGGCTGATCATGTCTCGTTGCTGCGGGACTCGGGAGCGCATCTCCACGCCGACGAGACTGGTACCGCGAGGCTGCTCGCTCGCCACCAGCCATGGATCTGGCAGGCCGCGGGCCTATGAAGATGAAACGTGTCCCGAGAGTCAACAATAACGTCAGCGACGCACCTAGCTCTATGACCTAGGCTCCTTCATACGTGACCTCCGGCGGTGGATGGTCTGTCTGAGACAAGCCATCGAACACGGGAGGTATCTCAGACCTGCTGCGGACATCATTTTACCCCAACCCGAGGTCTTTACCTTAGCGAGGATCGACGGTGGGGGTCTCTCAACCCCACAGTCCGGGCGCTTTCGAATTGCAAGCCCACTCTACCTTAGCCCTCCGTTACCGATTGGCACTCCACGCTCCAGATATCGTATCTCATCAGCTACGAGCTATGATTCTTCTGTGCATCACGCGCCTAGCGCATTCTGTGTCTACGAAATTCTCTGGACGCCATGATTGTGGATGTTCAGGTCATGTTATGTATGGCCCGATCCAGCCAAGTGGCATGGATCATCCGCCTTACGGTGCTAAACGGCGGGGGTGTCCGTTTTCTCCCGCTGCACTTCGATCCCTTTGGGATCTTTGGCTGCAGATGATCCCTTGATGATCATCACCCCAGAGTTGATGACAGTGACGCCATTCGTCGATGATAAGGTAGGTAGGTAGGTAGGTATGGTGGAAGAAAGGCTTCACTCGACCGACGACCGACGACCCCTCATCTTCCAGGGCTGGGCTGACTACAAACCGTCTCCACCGGCCCCAACCGAAGTGCTAGCGCTGCTCCCGGTGAAGGAAGTATTACCGTATTCCGTACAAGTTACGTTACACCGACCTTTGATCCCCCTCGTCATGATTTCCGTATTTACGTAAAGTGACGGCTGGGCCGTACCCTCATCAGATGAACTTAAGTACCTAGTCCTCTCCTTGCAAACCCCCCTCCATCGTCATTACCTGATTCTTATTATATCTCATTCACCCTTTGGGTATGTTGGTACCGAGAACGTCCAAGTCACTCGACTGTTCCTTCAACTCCGCGGGGATACTGCGTTCATGATGGAAAGGAGGAGGCAGTGTCGGGCTGGCATTCATTCCGATTTCCGAAAGCAGCTGGTCGACTAAGCTTGAACTGACGACGGCCTCCGTGCCTGCCCTACCGCCCTTCCCTTACCTGACTACGTCGAGGCCTGACTTCCACTCCAAAAACACCTAGTTACCTAAGGTACGATGCCTTATTACCTGATGCGTTGCGCATTTTCTCCTCCACACGGTGTTAGTGCTCGTGCTTGTGTTCTCTGGCTGTCGTTCCTTCCTGGGTCGACCACGTGCTACGGCCAGATTGGTAAGGGCCTTGACTACCCTCCCACCCACCTACATACCTACCTACCTACCTTACCTACTATATCTTTATTTCCATACTTTTGTGTTGTTGTTGTTGTTGTTGTTGTTATTTATTAGTATTAGTATTAGTATTAGTATTATTCTTCTTCTTCTTCTTCTCCTCCCACACTGGGAACACACTTTCCCTTCCCTGACCCTAGTGAACCTTATCCCCGGATTTTCCAACATCTAGCATTTCATCATTTCAATCTCTGTTGCCTCATCTGGAATTTCTATTCCGAGCAAGATTTCTCTCTTCAACGTCCGACTACCTCTCAATATTCTCGCTACTTGAACGGAAAGCTCAAAGAGAGCTGACCTACATTACCTTGGGACCGTTTGTGGTTTTATCTTCACATGCCAAACACAACGCTTGTTCTTGTCAATTCTACTGGGCGCCAGGCGGCTTCCCTCGCCCGCGTCGCGGCTGCCGTGGGCTATTCGGTGCGCGCCCATGTTCACTCACGAGAGGGACGCAGTGGCATTGTTGCCCATGAGCTGGACGACTTGGATAATGTCACCGTCGTACAAGGCTCTCTAGAGGACAAAAAGTTCGTGGACGGCCTCTTCATTGGCGCCAAGCAAGCCTTTATCAATACATTGTCATGGGGGGATGAAGCCGCCATCGGAAAATCGCTGGCCAACGCCGCCAAGAAGGCGGGCGTTCAGCACTACATCTACAGTAGCATGCCCGATCACAGCGTGTTTGGAAAAGAATGGCCAGCTTTACCCTTGTGGAGTGTCAAGTTTACAGTGGAAAATTACATTCGGCAGGTTCGACATCAGACCTGACAAGCAAAAGCAGTACTTATCCTGAGACAGATTGATCTTCCAGCTACGTTCGTTTATACAGGCATCTACAACAACAACTTCACCAGTCTCCCGTACCCGCTGTTTTGCATGAAATTGCAAAAGGACGGCAGCTTCGAATGGAAAGCGCCGTTCGACCCAGACACGCCCCAGCCATGGCTCGATGCAGAGCATGATGTCGGACCAGCGCTGTTGCAAATCTTCAAAGATGGTCCGAGAAAATGGTCCGGGCATCGGTAAGCCCACAAGTCATCTCCCACCGTATCCGAAGACACTGTTGACGTTCGATCCTCCCTACAGAATCGCCCTCGCTTACGAAATGCTCAACCCCCGCCAGGTCTGCGCCGCTTTCTCCAAAGGCGTCCAACGTCCTGTCCGCTATGTCCAGGGCCCCATTGAGATTGAAGTCCCGATCCCCAACGGCTATCGAGAGCAGCTCGCCAAACTTGAGGTTTTGTTTGGCAGGTACAACGCCCCCTACTTTGGCCCTGACCTTCAAGCGCCGGACGAAGCATTGCAATTGTGGGCCGGATACCGTGGCATGGAGGAGTATGCGCAGGAGGTCTTTCCGTTGGAAGAGGCGGCGAACGGGTTGACTTGGATGAATCGGTGAGGAAAGGATGACTGCATTGGCAACGGAGTCGAGGGTGAGTTTATGTGGCAAGGGCGCTCGGTTGATATTGCAGCGATCGCAGTCGGGCTTTCCGTTGGTGCATTGATTGCGTGGGACATGGAACGTTATAGCACCTTTGCTCACATGGCCATTCAAGGCCGTACATACATACATGGCACTGGTCGACGTCGGCTTTTCCATTGGCGCATCTCTGGCGCGGGACATATAGCATTGTAGCACCATTGCTATCACATGGCCATTCAAGGCTGTACATATGCAACAGAACGATAGAATGGAACGCCGTTTGAGCTCCATCAAGCCTAATACACGAATAACAGATCGTCACAGCTCAAAATGACTGCGATGAATACTCCATAGTAGTTGGCTTGATAGCAAGGGTATCACCCACATCTACGGTCAAATCTGGAATCTACTGGATCCCACATGATTTCTCCTTGCCCGAAAATTCTTTTGGAACATGCCTTGCGGAACTTGGTGGATGTCGGGAGGGTGATGATGGAACACCAAGAACCCGTAAGCCACACCATCCTACATAAGCTGAATGTGATCTCCTATGCCCAAAGAACGTTCGCGGACTACACGGCCCCGAGCGCTCTACGTAGACAGCAGCCGCAGGAGATTTTTTAGGGCGAGGGGGTGTACATATGAGCGCTCTCAGTGGGTCAGGGGCGCTCATCACATGATCACCATCTTTTTCGCGACTGTCGCCCACATCGCGCGCGACGGTAGAGCAACCGGAGTCGCTGTGGCCTTTACATTTTTCTTAATCAGGTAAATTATTCATATGATTTTTGTCTTTCAAATTTGCTGGATTCGATGATATGTATCTCTGTGATCCCGTTGCCACAATCCATGCATAATTCAACGTTAGTTTGCAGCCCCAGCTGCGTCCTTCACTGGGTCATAATTCCTTGATGATCCAGGCTGTGATGTGAAGGAGTCACTACTCGCGTCCATGAAGGGCCCAGCAACTGATGAGCACGCAGATCAGCTTTCCGTCAATCATCTATCCTCTGACCTTTGTATACCAGCCTGCTTCTTATTTTCTACCGTTTTCATGGACGATCGATGCAGATTATACACCCTTCATTCCGTATCCGTCGTTCACGTTATCCTTCTTACATTGATCCCTCCATCTTAGATAGAGCACTCTCCTTTTTGGATGAATCTCGGTTCCTCCAGGAGATCTTAGAGTCAAGGGCAATTTGAAAACTTATAAACGTGAGCCGAGTTATGCTATCGCATGTCTTAATTAATCCATGCGGATATGTAGACAAGCAGCAAACTTCAAATTTATTCCATCTTTTATCATTCTCAGGAACCTTCACAGCCTGCTGGTCTTCGAGCCTCGGCCCTTCGAGGCGTTCATACGAAGGCTGCTCATCTCGTCGTCAAGGTTGTGAGCTCGAAATCCAAGTGGGAAGAAGGCAGAATCGAAGATGTGCGCTCGAAGAATCGGTAGTGCACGACCTCGTATTATGTAAATACGCACATTGGAAATCGTTATTTACAAAATTCGGGGGACCTCAGTTTCATCCACTACGTAGTACAGTATGTACGGAATACCTGACAGCCCACCAGCCCTGGTCGACTATTACGTCAGCAAACCCTCTCGTCTAGCAGTCACGTGATAGTTCACCGGAGCTGCAACCGCATAAGTATCTACGTACCTGTTCACCATTCCAAGCTTCCTTCGTTAGCTGGTCCACGCCCACCATTTACCCATGTCGTCTATCATTCTCATCCGCCTCGCGACGCGCACACCACCATCTAGTCTGCTCCGGTCGCGATTGCCTGTAAAAGGAGGAGTCCCGTTGGCTTTGGTGGGATGCAGTAGAGGCCTCAGCACCAGTGTGCCAAGGGCGATGGATAAGGATGGGCAGGAAGCTAGCACTTCGCATCATGAGGAGAGCTTTGAGGAGTTTACGGCCAGGTAGGGAGCCATTGTCGTAACTTCGGGCCTTGTCCGAGGGATTTTTTCCTCTAGCAAGGAATTGGGATGATATCCACGGAGGAATTACGAGGAGCATGTTAAACAGCTAACCCATTCCCCATTGGATCTCCAGATACGAAAAAGAGTTTGATTCCGTGCAAGACGTTTTCGAATTACAGGTATAGCAATTCCCCAATTCCTCCAACAAGCAAACCACTCCCCAACCATTTCTGCAACCACTCAAACTAACATCCTCATCCCCCCAGCGCAATCTAAACAACGCCTTCGCCTACGATCTCGTCCCCTCCCCCTCCGTCATCACCGCGGCCCTCAAAGCCGCGCGGCGAGTCAACGATTTCCCAACCGCTGTCCGGGTCTTCGAAGGTACGAGCACCTCTTTCCCACCTCCGTTCCCTTCTTCCACACCTTCCCTCTCCTCTTCCTCAGCCTCCCCTCATCCCGAACCCATCAACCACCCACACAACTGACACCCACCTTCTCCACCCAGGTATCAAAGCCAAAGTCGAAAACAAAGGCCAATACGACGAATACCTGCGCGAGCTGAAGCCTCTAAGGGAGGAACTAGGAGTTAGCCTGAAGGAGGATCTGTATCCTGAGCCGTAGTACTCGGGGTCGGTGCACGCGCAGAACTCGTAATGATTAGGGCGGGCGGACAGTTGTTGAGGTGGGTGTAAAGGTGCGACGGGATAGAAAAGGGTGAGGGAGGGACAGGGAAGAAGGGAGGGAGGGAAAGAAGGGAGTTGCGGGGCGCGGGTGGCCGTAAGGACGCTTAATGCGTATGTGGAATGGTTTTATTGAGATGTGCACATAAATACTTCTTTTGTTATTCTTGCAGCGTACAAACCAGGAGCTCGAGTCGCGTGATCGCCAATACAGTCGTAGGAGCTGTGTATGGTTTGCAATGCGTGTAATTGCCAAGGTTCAGAAATGGGCTACGAACCGATGTCGAAATACCTTTTCCTTCAACCGCTACGAGTAGAAAGCAGAAAACCCAACTATCGATTGCCATGCGCTCAAGTCAACGGACCGACTCTCAGCAGAACCACGTACCAGTAGCACCATAAAAGGTAACGATGAATTCTTATGTACTGAATACTAATATACAACTCCCAAAAACTCCCTCCGCCCCTCATCATTCCATCCCTACATACTTGAACCAATTCGGCCGGCAATCCTCCTTGAACAGGAACTTCTCGCCGTCCGTAAACCTGCCCGTGACACATCCCTTGCATTTGGGGGAGTTGGGGCAGTTGAAGTAGGGGATGTGTTGGTAGCCTATATCGCGGAACCTGCATACAAAAGTAAAAAAGGGGTGGTTAGTTTTGAAGTTTGCGGTCATGGTGGCCTTGATTGGGATGGTGACTGAGGGGTAGAGGTGGAGCTTACCAATGGATTTTACTGGAGTCCTCGAAGAGACCTAGCGCGATTGAGTGCACCGGGGCATCGCCCCATCTCTCATAGAAGAACCCGCCGGCACGGTCTAGATGGCCGAAATAATCCTCGTATGCCTGACTGCGCCAAAACTCCATGTCCGCAATCTCGAAGTTGCTCCAAAAATGGCACGTCGAGTACCCATTGGCCTTGCTGTTATGCCCCGGCCTTCGCTGACTATCCGTCAACCACTCCTTTGCATTATTCTCGTGCAAATACTCCGGATGCGCCGCCATGAACCGCTCCGTCTCGGGCCACAGCGTTGGTATGGACTGGGGTGCGTCGTAAAGGTTGATGGTAAAGCCGTAGGTTTTGTTGCGGTCCTGCATATAGCGGAAAACGTCGTAGTCGACGTCGCAGAAGAAGTGGACGTTGGGCTCGACGCGCCAGTAGTAGCGGGTATTGAGGAGGGCTGGGTGGTGGTAGAAGAGGCCGCTGTTCCAGCGGCACATTTGGTGGTAGGAGTACAGGTTACCGTATTGTACGTCTTGTTCTTTGAGGATTTTGGCGGATTCTTCGAAGAGGTCGTTGTTGATCCAGGGGGGGACGGCCCAGTGTTCTTTCGGGATGGTTTCTACGGGGGGAGGTTAGGAGGGGGAACAAAAAAGGGGGGTCGGAGAGAGGCGTGCCGTAGAAACATTTCGCTTTGGTCTCGGCTTGTGTCCTTTGTTTGAATGTTTCCGTAAAGGGCTCGTCGTTGAAGAAGGTCCAGGGGTAGTTAAACTTTGAGTTCCATGTTCTCTCCAGGTCCCTCATAGACTGAATCATGCCATCTACTTCGCTATTTCGGACTAGTGCCAGCAGCGTAGCGTTTATCCTTGGTGCGTTCGGGTTGTCCGCCGCATAGTCGTCTGCTCGCCATAGGACTCCTTGTGGTTCTCCCGTAGCTATCGTATTGTCAGCGTGTGGCGTACAGGAGTTCTGCATAGCATACCCTCAAGATTGGGGTCACTCTTCATTTCAGGGACCTTTTCCTCAGGTCCACTCAGTAATCTCGGAGATCTATAGAGCTCGAAGAGAAGGAAGAAAAGTAGACAGGCTGATACGCCTGCCAACACACGCATCGGCTTTGGGATAGCCATGCTGGAAAATGATTTGATAGTTTAAGGCTCTCATCTGGTCGTCCAGGGCTGACACTGGAGGAGAATGGCCACCATCTAGGTTCGAGGTATTATATGAGGCCTGAGGCGCTGCTATTACGGGTTTTCTGGTCTTGATCAAAGACAATTCGTAGGGCTGATCGCTTTGCGTCAACGAACCGAGGCGCGCGGTACTGGATCCACTCGACCGCGTTCACTTTGTTGAATCAAAGCGACCAAAACGCCTAACACATTCGGCGTGAAGTCTTTCCCTTGGCCTGCAGGCCTTTGGACTTCCTGAGTGGCACAGACTTCGGTTGTTGTGTATAGTATCTCTGTGATGCAAATGTAGTTCCAACTTGCAAGGACGTATAGCGTCCTAAAAGCAGTCCGAAATGACACATGTAGCAAAGATTGGCTCTCTGACTAGCGACCTCATCCAAGCAATTACAGGATGTCCCAAAGTACGCATCCTCTCCGTCCAGCTCAGCCCGCTTCTCTGACCAACAGGATGCATCGGAGACAGAGAGATCAAAGTTGTTCGCATCACGCGCATTCGCAGACCCACGCCCAGCGCGTACCGATCAATTTGAAGTTCTGGATCAACTCCATGGTTTAGAGGAGAAATTCAGAGTTCTTAACAATGATGAATTAGCTGACGTCTTGGAGGCTCGCTTGGTCGAGCTTTCAGGGTCTTCCAGTAGATGGACCCCTGAAGTGTTGTCTCTTCTTCTGCATTTGTCTGATAAGCCTGTTGAAAAGACCAATATTTACGACTTGGCTGTAACTGAACCCGAGCTTCAAGCACCACTGTTGAAGTGGTCCGATATCTTGGCAGATGATCTCTTGGACGACCCGGATAGAATATGGGACAGCATAGACTATGCTGCAGACAGTTCGGGCGATGACGAGGGTCTCGCGCTTGAGCAATCCACAACTCCAGATTTAACGCCAGATTCAAGCATTCAACTTGATGATGCCCAAGCAGATTTGGATGGTGACATCCTAACCGTACCTGCCGACAGCACAATCTTGAATGAAACCATCAATGCTCAGTTTTGGAGAAACAAAGCAGCACTTGATCCCTTTGACGAAAGTTACAGCGGGCAAGATGGATGCCAACCGCCCAAAGTCATGGTTACTGAGGCACAGATGACACGAGAGGTGATATTCATGCTACATGGACTACCGACATCAATCTTCACGTCTAGTAAAGATGGAAAATTGGAGCGTAGCTCACGATATGGCATTCGTCACGTTTCTCAATCCTCGATCGAGCATCTGCTCAGTGTTTTTACTACGCTTGGCAACCAACTATTTAACATCCGTAGCTGGACACAAAGAGACGAAAAGGTGCCAGTGAAGCAGACCTTTCAAGCGGGACTCGTCTCCCGGATGAGGGATGTCAACGCCGCCTTGTCGGCGATAGAGGCGAGAATATTGAAGCCCGTCGAACCCATAACGATAAGCCTTCTGGACCTTTGTAACGAGATATCGCACATTACTCGATTCATACAGACAATATCCGAAGTTGTCGCGGGGTTAGAATCTGCACCCAATGAGCAGATGCCATTCAAGATCTTAGAAGGTCTCTTCGAGCGGACATGTACATGTCAGAGTGTTGGAAATACAGAAGGATACGAGTTCATTGCGCAGCTTTTCTTCGAATGTTTTCAAACGTATCTGAAGCCTTTGAGAACGTGGATGGAGACTGGTGAGTTAAACAAGCACGATCAAGTCATGTTTATAGCAAAGAATGAGGAAGATGCATCTCTTGACTCTATATGGCAAAAGCAGTATTTCCTCCGGTATGATAACGACGGTAGCCTATATGCGCCTAATTTCCTTCATGTTGCCGCGACGAAGATCTTTACTACTGGGAAAAGCATCAACTTCTTGAAGGAGCTAGGATTAGAGAAGAAACGAAATTTAGGTGTATTCCAAATGGATTATACAACTGTGTGCCGAAAGGCAGACGAAGATATGTTTAGCCCCTTCTCTGAACTTCTCGATAAGGCCTTAGACACCTGGATCGCCAGCATGCATCACTCAGTATCCTCAATTCTCCGAAACGGACTTGAATCCCAGTGCGGCTTATCGAGGTCTCTTGACGCCCTGGAATACATCTACTTCCACCGAAACGGCGCCCTGAGCGACGTTGCTACAAGTACGATCTTTGATAGGATTGACCGAGGCAATCGAACGTGGAATGACGGCTCAATCTTGACAGAACGATTTCGATATGTGTTCGGGCCGCTAACATGCATTGATGCGGAACGACTGACCATCCAATCAACGGCGAGCTCCTACAAAGACATGAAATCTCAGAAGCGATCCATGAAGACCTTCGATACACTCCGTACCACCTACACCCTCCCCTGGCCAATCGCCAACATCCTCCGCCCCTCGTCCCTCGTAACTTACCAACGCATCTTCACCTTCCTACTACAAACCCACCGCGCAAAGCACCTCCTCCAATGCCAGCCCTACCTCTCCACCATCGGTTCTAGCTGGAATCATAAGTCCACCTATAGCACCCTCACCTACTCCCTCCGCTACCGCCTACTCTTGTTCACCAACACCTTCCTCACATACCTAACAGAAATCGTACTCTCAGTCAGCACCGCCGAGATGCGAGCGCACATGGTTAGGGTAGAGGACGTGGATGCGATGATTGCTGTGCACGAATCCTACATCGAGCGCCTCGAAGAACAATGCCTCATCTCAAAGCGTCTAGCACCAATCCATCAAGCCATTATATCCCTCCTCGACCTCGCGGTCCTCTTCTCCGATACGCACGCCGCATACACAAATCCCAACCACAAACCACCTCAGCTCACAACACGGCGCAAGAACCGCCATCAAGACGCCTCAGATGAAGACTCTTCTTCCTCCTCATCCCGTTCCGACACCGACAACGAACCCGCCACCAGCGCTCCCTCCTTCGCCTCAACCCCCTACGAGGACCAGCTAAGGCAAATGCACGATACATTTTCTAAGTTGCATGCTTTTGTCACGGCGGGGCTGCGGGGGGTTGGTAGAGCGGGCGGGGAGGCGTGCTGGGAGGTTTTGGGGGAGATGTTAGGGGTTTAAGGGGGTGGGGTTAGTCAGGGGATGTTTAAGTGTTAGGGATTTGGAAGGGTTGATGGGCGCTGTTGTAGTAGTGAGCTGGGGAGCTAGTATGGGGGTGCTTGGGGGTGGGAACGCAGATACTCCTGGATCCAAATCAAGAACCCATGCACGAGGAAGAAATCAGAGAAGCGTGAACAAGACTAGAGCACGAGAACCAAGTCTCCCAGTGCAAAAGCGCAAGCGAAGGACATCAGATGAGATGTTGCCACGCGTACCTAAAATAATAAAATCCTCGTTAATATACATATAGGCCAAATGGTTATTGCAACCACAGTCGAGGTGTCAGATGGAAAGAACACTCCACCTCGAACTTGCTAAGAGGCTCCACTTACCGGGGAATCGAAGCGGCTATTCGGGGGGTACGGGTGGGAGTTTGGTGGTGCAGATTTTAGCTATTAGATTTGCAGCCCAGGAACGGTCTCCTTCGATTCTAGTCTAGACACATCTATCCTATTTCCAAAATCGTGTCTCATCTACACATATACATTTAAACCCCGCCCTGCCCCACTTAATTCCCCACCATCCCCTCCCCCTCCCACCCGCCCCCAATATCCCACACCCCCGCCCCCGTATAATCCCCCGTCTCACTCCCACTCATGTATCCAAACCTAAAAAAGGCCTTCTCCGCTTCCACCCTCTCATACGTATACCCCGGCTCCCCCTCCCCCCGGTACCACCTCCACCGCTCCACATCATTCACCAGCACGCTAACACCATCATACGGACTCGGCAGCTCGGGCGGCCACGAGAACGTGATGCTTGAGGCGTTGATGAGTGTGGGGGCGGTGATGTTGGGGAGGAGGGAATCGAGGAGCCCGTCGCCGCGGAGAGCGGCGGTGGTTTGGAGGATGGAGTCGAAGCCCCAGCGGGCGATGCCGTTGATAAAGAGGCCGAGGAGGAGGCCTTGGTAGAGAAGGCTCGGGCGGGTTTGTAAGCGCGTGCCGGGAAGGAGGAGGAGAGCGAGGACGTAGTGGTGGATGCGTAGGTTTAGCCAGGGGATGGCGACGCAGATGAGTAAGAAGACGGCCATGGCGCTATAGATGGCGAGATACCGTGGCAGCCGCCCTTCGAGCCGGAGGTACCATATCTGCCCGCAGGCAATGAAGAAGATGAGCAAGACGATTAGAACGACGGCGATCTGCGCAGAAGGCTGGTTCTGGAGGTCGTGCGGCGTAAGACGAGAGACAGGGATCCAGGTGAAGGTGTAGTTGTTTAGCGCTCCGATCCAGGCGCCACCAAGCCAGAGGAGGGTCCTTTCAACGTTTGCGGTTAGGTCGCGCTGTTGTGGGCGGACGCAGTAGCGGTAGAGGACGTAGGCGACGAAGGAGGCGGGCAGGAAGCGCTCGGTTAGGAGCGAGGTCAGTGGTGGCAAGGAAGAAATATTAGGCGGGTCGGAGACAAGTCCGACATGCAGGAATAGCATAGTAAATATTGAAGAGAAGCAGATTGCTGGGGAAGTGGTAAAGAGGGAGAGGAGGACGGTGAAGGTTGCTGTAACGGCGAGGAGGGGCCATCGGAGGTCGATGACGCAGGAAGAGGAGACATTAGGGACAAAGGTAAAGGATTTGGGGAACGATGGGGAGAAGGGAAAGGAGGTGATTTTATTGAGTGTAGTGCTGTGAAAGTTGCTGTGGGTGCCGGTGAGTGCGACAACGCCGCAACCACCTTTATCGGAGATAACGCCAGCGTGGATTGCGGCTTGGCATACGAAGGAGTCGCCGCGGTAGACGTACTCGGACAATGGAGAATCAGTATGGTTGGTGCTGGGTCCGCCTATTACCAGAGGTTCGAGAAAGATTTCTTGGTCGCCCACTGCATAAGGATTGTACGTTTTTATACTGTCACAGTTTCCGGGACATCGAAAAGCAGCCGTTGCATTGGCGAAAGGGCGACATCTGTTCCCATTGAGGCCACAATTGTTGCCTCCAGACCTGCTGTTCTTAGCGGTGAGTTCGTAGATTGCATGATATGAACCTACCAGTAACTAGCACCGCACCAAATGGATTGCGGCTTTCCATAGCCCTCAATATAGCCATCCGTGGCAGAATGACCCAGAACCAGTGAGAATATCAAGAACCAGGCAAAGTAGAAAAACACCAAGAGGGCCGCCTTATGCTTCCTCTTTGGTAGGTAGTGTTCAATCAGCCTCGCTGGCGCCTGCTGGATCTCAGGAAACCACGGAGTAATCATTTGCATCTGCGGTGGCTCCGGGCCTTTGCACCATGCCGTGGTCACACGAGCTGCCTTTCGGATGGGCAGTGGGACCCATCTCCAGTGGAAATTCTTCGAAGACTCCCGTAGCCAGACGGGAAGGGAATGCTGGCCTTCATCGCTGTCCGAAGAATCGGATCCGATGTGTAAATCCGAGCTCTCGGAGGCGGAGGCTTCCAGACCGTCATCTTCATCATAACGCCATTGCGATTGGCCGTTTTGAGAGGCTACAGACTCGGGGTCATCTCTGTTGGAGGGGCTCATGGTGGTTGCTCTGGTGGTAGCATACGCTCAGAGTTGCCTGTCGATATCGATTCGGGCCATAGTCAAAAGAAGGTATGAGTATGGGTAGTGTCAATTGACCTCCAAATCGAGTCCATAGTAATCGGTGTTCTGATCGCCAGTCTTAGGGCTAGACGGCAGTTAATGGAGTTACGCGTTTCACATTGCGCTAGCCAATCAACCTCGGCCAGCTTCTAGATCGGGTCAAGTCTCTCGCATGGCGTTGGTCAGGGATCTTACCTTACTCTATCGTTTGCCGATTGGCGGATCTGTTTCGTCATTATCGGCCATTTGGACTTCCCGGGGCCGTTGCTTTGAAATGCTCCAGGAATTGGTTGTAGATATCGTTTATCGTTGTATAGACGATAAACGTGTCCATAGTCAGTTTCCTCCTACAAAGTCTTAAATGATTCTAAATTTATAAGTCCCATCTACTTAAGTCTTACCACCTCGTGTCACAAAGTATGAATCCATCAACTGGCAGCGTTGATAAGAGACCGGCTCCTATCGACCTTTCCCATCATTATTCTCATGTAACAAAGAATAGAGATACGAGCGCCGTCAAAGACTTCTACAAATACTTCTCCATTCCCGGCATAGGCAACCTAGCAGGAGGTATGTGCTACTACTATATGGCCCATCACAGACCAAGACACTGATAGCCCTAGGTCTCCCTAATTATAACAACTTTCCCTTTGACACTCTCGAAGCAACAACCGCCCTACCGCAGCGCTTTACTCCAACGCCGAACAAACCGGTGGACCCACCTTCTGAACAGCTCCGAGCCACGACCTTATCAAGCGACTCCACGTCCTCCCGAGTCGTCGTACCAAAAGCAGCAGAAACAGTTGACATACTCCGCAAGATCGATCTCAAGTCTGCCCTGCAGTATGGCACAGCGCAAGGTTACCCACCGCTATATTCTTTTCTTCGTCAATTTGCAACAGAAAACATGCATCCAAATGTTCCCTATGCTGGAGGTCCTGAGATAATCGTCACTTGTGGTTCAACTGATGGGTTTGCGAAGACAATCGAAGCACTGAGTAATGTTTGGAATGAAGATCGAGACTGGATTAGGGATAGAGAGGGCTTGCTTGTCGAGGAGTTCTGTTACATGAATGCCATACAAACTGGAAGACCCAGGGGCCTGAATATCGTGCCGGTTGCCATTGATGCCGAAGGGATGCTGGCTGGCGGTAAAGGTGGTCTCGAGGACGTGCTTGAATACTGGGATTATAAGAGAGGCAAAAGACCGCATCTGATTTACACAGTGACGTGAGTCATCTTATTGATAAGTGGATCTGCTGGAAACTAATCGCAACCCTAGGATCGGTCAAAATCCTACATCAGGCACCCTAGGCGTCCAACGTCGCAAGGAGATCTATGCACTCTGCTGCAAATACGACGTCATAATTGTCGAGGATGACCCCTACTGGTACCTTCAATATCCTTCAGCAAATAAGTCTTCATTGGCAGCCAGGGGTAAACCCACTTCTCAAGACGCCGAGCCAGGACTTCGGAATTACAACGCCCCAAAGTCGTCAGGTTTCCCATTCCTAGATTCTCTTGTTCCGTCGTACTTGTCTGTTGACACCGAGGGCCGCGTTGTCCGCCTTGATACATTTTCAAAGACGGTGGCTCCTGGATGCCGGCTGGGCTGGATCACCACACAGCCAGCTCTTTGTGAGCGCATCCTACGGATCACGGAAACTTCAACACAACAGCCATCAGGTTTTGTCCAAGCAATGATTGCGGAGTTGATTATAGGACCGCATGATTCCAGCGACGGTGGCCGCGGTGGTGAAAAGAATGGTAGCGGCTGGCAAGTCGCTGGTTGGGTTCGTTGGCTGGAGGGCCTTCGCGGCGACTATGAGCGACGTATGAATACAATGTGCGGCATCCTGGAATCAGGAAAACAGCTCGTTAAGTCTGGACGGAGGCAGAGCATGACCGACGAGTGGAGCGTCGTGGACAAAGTGCTTATGTATGATTTTGTGTGGCCTCTAGGTGGAATGTTTATCTGGGTTAAGCTAAATCTCGAATCGCATCCGCTGTGGAAGAAAACAAGCCATGGGAAGCTGAGCCATGCTCTATGGGTGTATTTGACAACCGATAAGTTTCTGGTGCTTGTGGCGCCGGGTCAGATATTCAGTTCCACAGACGAAATTCGAGATACGAAGAGCTGGGCGTATTTCCGGCTATGCTTCGCGGCAGTGGATTTGCCAGACGTTGAAAAGACCAGCCATCGATTTGTGGAAGGGTGTAAGAGTTTCTGGCGAAAGAAGAGCTTAGACGACATTGAAGAGATTGTGCGCAGGAACGATGAAGCAGTTTTTCCACATATGTAGAAGTACAAAGTGTGTCTGGGAACTTATAAGATGTTTACGAACATAACGAAGGACAGCATAGAGCAAGTTCGGAGTCTTGATTTAGAACTATAGTAGACGAAGGTTTTGGGTGGGCGAAAGAAAACAACGAATTTGCTTTCACAAGTTTCGTGATACCAAACCGTAAAAAATTCTTAGAAGTCTTACGGGTGGTTCGATGATCTCGACGAGAGCCAGGCATGTTTTTCAATCCGGAGCTAATAAGGCAACTTACCAGCATGCATAAAAGTTGAGATCACACCGAAGTTGGGCGGGCTCGCAGGGTGGAGAGCGGGGGTCGGTTTCGCTTCGGACAAACTCCAGATATTCGTCCTACCAATTCTGCTTAAATACAGAAATGGGCCACTCCGCTGGCGGGAGACCGAACAATGTATCCAGGCTGTCAACTCTTGTCTGCTGCGGCTTGTCGTTCCGAATCAAGCTCCTGGAGCCTGATTGATCCCGATGTCTGAAGTCCCAGCAATTGAACATCACTTACCCTCATGTCGGAAGATCTCAGCCACGAAATTGAAGCTATCAATTCCATTTACGGAGATGAAACAATACATCAAGCCAATAACAATGCTAATAATGACATCTACATCCTCTCCATCCCCCAGCATCAAGTATCCCTGCGCCTGTCAATTCCTCTTCAATATCCAGATGTTCCAATGTTAATCCTAGGAACAGAGGCGACTGGGGATAGCTCAAGGAAGGGTTACGGCAGCCATGTGCTCGACATAGCCAAGGAAACTCTACAGGCAGTCTTCACACCAGGTTCAGTGTGTCTCTTTGACCTGCTACAAGAGCTTGACAATACTCTTACTGCCAAAGAGACACCTACAGACAACGACGACCGTCTACTGACTGGTACAGCGACACAAGACGAATTCATAGCTGATAGCTCGCCGGTTTCTACCGTCCCAGAGATCACGGATTCCACCTCTGACGAGCCTCAATGGACGGTCTCCTCTCCCGTCACCGAGAAGAAATCCATCTTTCTTGCACGCGCCTGCACAGCCAAATCCGCCGCCAAAGCCAAAGTCTACATCGCCCACCTCCTTTCTACTGACAAACGCGTTGCAAAGGCCACCCACAACATCACCGCGTACCGCATCCGCTCTCCAAGCTCCTCCACCCACGCCGCTGAAATCACTTTTCAAGATTGCGACGATGATGGCGAGACCGCTGCGGGAGGGCGACTACTACATCTGCTACATGTTATGAATGTCTGGGATGTAGTCGTCGTAGTCAGTAGATGGTATGGAGGGGTTAAATTGGGGCCAGATCGGTTCAGGCTTATCAACACTGCGGCTAGGGAGGCGATTGTCGCCGGCGGTTGGACGGACGGGAAGAGTAAGAAACTTGAGGCAACTTAAAATGAAAGGGTTGTCAAAAAATTGCAAAACCAGAAAAGGCAAAAAAAAGCAATTGAGTTCTGTGCTGTTTCTTCTTGGCAGCCTCGGGATACGTGGACTTGATTGGTCCCTGCCTATCATCGGAAATATATTTCAGCAGAGTAGGGTCATTTGATGAACTGACTGGTCGACGAATTGTCTATTATCGGGCTCTGTCGATAATTGCCCGCTTAAAGACTCGAATCAAATTCGGTTATGGAAAATCCATTATTTTACTTGGGTCTTGCAACCCTTTGGTAGCGGCTATGTTTCTACTGGTCACTACCAGTTCACAGCTGGGGGTAAAGACCTGCAGTCATGCAGGTTAAGATTACCAAAGTCGTCGATCGGGTTTGGCAGAAGCAGACATGGAGCCCGGGGCCAAGACAATTAATGATATGAAAAAACCTCGAATTGATTCCAACAAGATCAAATTAAAATACTTCAAGATCCCTATCGCTACAAGACATAACGATGGAGAAATATGAATGTATACGATCGCGTGATAGAACTACCCTTCTATTCCTATCTTTACGGAACCATGCTTCAGGGAACGAGGCTGTCTCCGCAAGCGCTCGTCGTGGACACACGGATACGACTACGTAGTACTCATTTGTTTGCCGGTCCTTTCGTATTAAGGAGATTGCAGAAAGGATTTGGACATCGCGAGCCTCATGGTTGTTCAGCTAATTGAGCCTCAGGGGCTTCCTATTTAATAAACCTCTCCTTTTCCCCTCTTTACATTGAAGCTGACATCTTTTGCGCTTGTCGTTATCTCGAGTAACAATTTTGTTTATCTCCCACGCTCTGTTCTGATATCGCAATCTTTATAACTTCACTCAAACTTGGTCTAGCATGGGCTTTCCGCTGGCCACTCCCACGGGAAGGCTGCTTTCAACAGCAACGTTATATCACTATCTTTGGAAGGCGGGAACGATGCCCAGTTAAGAAGCCTGCACCGTTCTACAAACGTAACCAAGACCCACTTAGCGGCAAAAGCTACTACGACAGTGGGTACTTTTACAAACGCCCTGACCGACAAACCCTTGAAGAAGTCTTCAACGAGGGTCGCAAGCTCATAGATGATCAAACCGAAGACCCTCATCGTGACGTTTACGGTCGTGTTCCCACAAGAAAAAGGGATGTTCTCCAATACATCAGTCCTACTGGATCCGCGCCCAGGCCTCTTTTAGTCCAAGCAACCCGTGAGGTCTATAAGAACCAACCAGCCGGTGATTGGAGACGTATCAAGCTCCAAGACAACGTGTCCATTGCTCTCAAGGTCTCGGAATGGGCTTTAGCGCCCTCTAACTGGTTGTATAAGTCTCTGCGGGTCATGACAATTGTTCCGACCATTTTAGTCTTGCTCTCCTTGCCACTTTCGAAGACCTTGGATGACGGGGAATTCCTAGAGATTTATACAGATTCTCCTAATCCTTGTTGGGATACCCTAAGCATGCTGGCAACTGCCTTGATGCAGGACCATACTTCAAGCAGAATCCCGATCAGAGCAAGACTAGCGATAGACTTCAAAATCTCTCAAATAAAGTAAGACTATCACGGCCCGCCAGCTGATGTGGTGCGTACGGACGATGGATAGGTCCTCGATTCTAAAGCGGCGAAGCACATGCCCTACGTCTTCATTAGCTTTTTCAACGGTCACTTTCCTGTTCGCATACGGAGAGCCCAAGTCGTGACACCAACACGTAACGCTGAGGCAAAGGCTGTGCAAGGCAGACTCGAACTCATGGCTCAGGCCAAGACTGAAGTAGAGGGCTTGAACGCGTATTGGATTGACTACAAATGCTGTGCACCGGGCGCAAAGGTGGACCTCCATACTGTATAGGTACATCGAATGTGCGACGTTATCCGTGGAGCGCACCGAGTTTGTTTTATTCTCCCTGAATTATCCCCTCAGAGGAGAGCAGGATGGGGATCTCGGATGTGGACATTACTTGAAGCCTTGCTCGCAGCTCAGCATAGTCTTAAATTCTGCGCTCCGGATGGAACGTCGCAAACACTAAGCCTATTGGATATGAGCGATGATGTTTGTGATGATGGTAATCCAGATGATGGTCACAATCAGCCAACAGGCCTGTTAGCCGAACATCACTTCTCTGTCCTCTCTAGGCCGTTTAGAGCTTTTCTCCGTCCCTATTGAGGCGCTGCAGAATAGGCCACAGAACGGGAACTTCAGCAATGGAGATCTAGCCTATGCTCTAATGGGCCTTTTTCACAATAGAATCCAACTTGACCCTTCTGGTAGTCTCTTCCAAGCCCTCCCACAGTTATCCTTGGCCAACGGCAGAGACCTCCTAATGGAACGCATAGTCTGCATGCTTCCCGATGCCTCCAAACAAGACCGGAATATCTACACAGCCCGATCAATGAGACACTCAGCTCTGGGACATTGAGCCTGTATGCCAGGTCGCCGGTATTGGCTAAAGCGATGGCAAACTCATCTTAGATGGTTGCCGCGGCGATTCGCTAGAAGGCGTTTCCCGGAATGAAATACAAGCGGAAATCATGCTTCGCTCGGGAGTATACTGGGCAGGTGTTGGGCTAGGTCTTTTGAGTTTTTACGTCTAGGATCTCTAGAAACTATACCAAAAGTCTTCTAGTCCCCCAGATGACCGATGGGTTCGAGATGCCGGCCTAGTATTTCTGGGCACGCTCGCCATGCTCTTCGCATCTCTCCTCTCCCTCGGCGCCCCCTTCTCCGTACGAGGCCTCTACGGTGGCAGCGCCATGCAATCCACCCCGTGGCTCGTCGGCTTCGAAGGCACCATGCCGATCAAGAAGCTCGAGTGCGTCATCTTTGGCAACTGCACCAACCCTGGCCGTCTCACTTACGAACCATGCCGCACCCCCATTTGCGACCGCGACCCCATTGGACGCATCGGGCAGGAACCTCTTTCCGTCACTGACCCATGCGCCAAAGATCCCCGACTGCACCTACTCAAAGGCTATCGCTTATTTACGCTGGTTGACACAGGCGCGCTGACAGTGAGTATTTTCAGCGCTGTGCGACCGCCTTCCGTGGCGCTGATCTGTGGGAGGGAGGGTGGCATGTTGAGGACGGTGCTATGTCATCACAAGAGGAGTAACAATTGCTTGTACAAGGAGACGGCGATGAGGATGGATTCGGGGGCGCTGAATCAGGCTAAAGATTGAGCTGGATCAAGTTTTCGATGGGGAAGAATCTGCTTTAGGTAGACTTGCTTTACTGGTATGGTGAGCTCCTCGCTACCCACTTGAGATGGTTTCATTCTGTGTGAGATTAATATTGAGATGGGATTCCGGGATCATACGGGGAATTTCTTGGAAGATGCTTGAACGACAATCAAATCCCATACCCAGCTCTATAGGATGTAATTGCCCAACACATTTGTGTTAGCTCACTGCTAACACCGTAATGGCAGTGCTGAGAACCCAGCTGATTGTTCGCTTGAGACCCCCCCCCTTTTGCTCATCCCCCCTCAGTAACAAGCCCCCACAACCGCACATGTAACCCTCCCCGTCTAGAGCCCAACCCCCGCAACCTACAAACCCGCATCTCAGCACCCTCGCTACCTACCATTATACCACCATTCCCCCTCGCCCCCCCCCCCCCTCCGCCCCCCTACCTCTCCCTCTCCCATTCCCTTGACCCTCACTCCGTCCTCCAACCCTCCCCGAATTTTCCATCGAACCCATTCTCTCACTCCGACTTTTTTTCCCGCAAAGCGTAAAAGCTGGAGGTCGCGCGTATAGATGGGATGGGATGGGATGGGATGGGATGGTTAAGGATGGAGAGGGTGGGATGAGAGTAGGGTAGGAGATGGGACGGGGTGGGGCGAGGAGAAGAGAAGAGAAGCGGATGAGGCATGATCGATGGTAGGGCAAATATGTATCATGGAAGTTGAGTGTTGAGGGGGGAGATCTCGAAGACTTTTCTCTCCGACCAGCGATTTGCAGATGTGGGATAAGTTTTGTTTTTATCTTTCCTTTTCTTCGTCTTGGTTTTGTTCTTGAGTTGGGGTTGGAGATACTTCTTATCTTATCGTTGGCATTCTTTAATCAGTATTCGACTTCGTTTAGTAAACCTCGTCGCTGCCCTTTTTTTATTTCCGTCATCTTCGTCAGTTGACTTTTTTGCTTTCACTTTATTTTTGTTTCTACTCTTGCACTTGATCATTTTCTTCTCTAAACATTGCTAAACTCTGCCTATCATCGTTTTCGTTTTTTAACAAACAGTTCCCTTTTTATATACATTGGGTTGAATCATGGACGTACGCAAGATTTCAGAGGGATGGTTATGATATCGTGAAATGCTTCGTAGAGTGGGAATGATCGGAAGAAAATGATCTACAATACCATCGCCCTATCGCCCCTATTCCCCTATCTCCCCCGCCAACTTTCAACCCCCGTCAACCCCTTTACCCTCTCGTATCCACCCCTCCCCCATCACAAAATCCTCACATCCGAGCTAACCAAACACATCTCAACCATATATCCAACCCTGCAAGCTCGAAAAGAGCATAACGATCGCGCAGAAGCGTGGGAGAAGAAAAGAAAAGCAGGGAATGAGAGAAGAGGACCGAGGAGATAGGGGCGACAGAAGGGAGGGAAGAAGATAAGAGGTACTGATTCACGATATTTCCCTCCCTTGACCATTGCCCCCCCCCCACGTCCTTACCTCCTCACCTTTATACCTACTCCACCACCAAACCTAAGTCATAACCCCTTCTCACCCACTCCCTTCTCATCATCCAATCTCATTGCCCACATTCATCACCTACCTATAAGCACCCACTCCTTACAGTACACTCTCCCATTCTCCCTCTCCTAAATATCTCATTCCTTCCAAACCCTCCTCCCCTTGCTCCCCCCTCCATCCCACCACCTCCCCCCCCCTCCTCAAAAAAGCAAAAACGGACAGCAAAGACGTGTAGCTTCCTGATCGTTCCGCTAGAGAGCCATCTATGTAGTTCCCTTGTTATCATTTCAAAGGGATGTTTATCGATGTATTTATAGTGCTCTAGTGCTAGGGGGGATAGTCTGCCGGCTGGAGGGGGTTTAGCGAGTTGGAGGGAAGAGATGGGAGGTGGTGGTGGGGGGCTGGGGTAGAATGATGGAGTGAAGGGGCCGGGGTGGAGAGAGATGTGAGCGGATTTGGCCCGCCGGTGGGGGTGGGGGTGGGGGGGAGGAATAAGGTAGTGGATGTGGAATAGAAAATGGGAGATCCTTCCAGTGGAGAAAAGTAGTAATGCTGCAAGGTGCAAGTGTTCGCATTACGATAAACAAGAGTCTGCGCATTCTTCGCCACGTGTGAGAAGCTTCCGGAATAACGGATTGTTAAAATCATGTTGGAAGGATTGGCTGTTCTGCGATGGAAAGGTGATTTTCCAGATAAAAGGAATTATAAGCAGCAACTCACAACAACTAGATGCGATAAGTACTGTGTACTAGCTACAGAATTCCATACCTCGAAAAAGCATAATGCGTATCTTCTCCAATACTCGCCGCTAAAACCCCCATCTCACTTCCCACTGCCCCGTTTCTCCACCCTCTCAAAGTCGGTACTCCCTCAGAAGCAAATAATCCGGCATCGCCATCTCGACAAACTCAGCCAACGTCCCCCCCACCTCTTCGCCAAACTCCGCCAACAACTTCTCCTTCTCCTTGTCCATATCCACCTCCTGGCTCTTGACGATGCCCGTCGACTTCTGAATCGTTGACAGAAACGCCGTTAGCATTATTCCTTGATTCGCCCTTTGCTCTTCCGGTATCATGTCCCACGATGTTTGAAGGTACTGCGGATCGATTTGCATCTGTTTGCAGAAATCTTTGGCTACGTTCTCGTCGTTGATTAGATCGTCTCCGTCGATAACGATGGGCCAGGAGGGGCCGGTGCGTTCGCTCTTTTTCTTCGGGCCAGGGAGGGAGGGGGAGCCGCATACGTGTTGAGCGTACCAGTCAAAAACTAGTCTAGACCAGAGGAAGCTAGCTATGGTGGGGAAATCGCCGTCGTACAGATCGATGCCGATTGAATTTTTCATGGCACGGTAGTAGGACGGGATCATGCGGGCGGGGTGACGGATGACGATGACGGGGGACAGGGTTCTAAGGAAGCTATCGGGGAGGACGGTGGGGTTGGTGCTTGTGGCTGAGGACGTGGACATGTGGTCTGCGGTACCGTTGGTGGTGCCATTTGCTTGGGTGATGGAGTGGTCGACGACGACCGGTTTCGCTGCAACTCTGCGATCGGACGAGGTTGGAAGGTTTGCCGCAATGATCTTGGGGTCGAAGATGAAATACGAATGTTCTTTGACGAATGGAATTTTACCCTGCCAAAGTAGCAGTGTTAGAGCGGACGATTAGAGTTGAAGTCGGCCAAGCCCTACCTCTGCCTCTATCTTTGCGATGGTTTCTTGTAGTCCGTCGAAGCCTCTTTGGTAGGTAGCAGACTTGCATGCTTCAAGACGCTCCGGAGGTACCAGCTCATCCGCGTTCCCGACTTGCATCAGTCTTTCTGGCCCAAACATGAATGCATTGTGGAAATTGTAGTCGGACTGGGTGAGCTGAGGGTGCTTGGCGAACATCTTCATCAAAAGGTTGGAGGCAGTTCGTCCGTGGGTGAAGAGAAAGATCCTTCTATGAACCGATGTTCCACTGGATGCCCCATTGGGCGTTCCATCAGTCGCTCCGTTGGAGGCTCCATTCTGTGTTACGGCGGCCATAGTGTAGAGTGGTCGGGGATGTCTTTACAACGTTGGAGAGTGGAAAGAGTGAAAAGAGTGGAAAGTGGGAGTTTATACATGTGATTCAGTCGCGTCTGTGCATCGACCCCCATAATATACAGCTGCTGGGGGCCGAGGAGGGGGGTTGGGGGGGGGGGCCATGGGGCCAATGGGGTCATGTAGAATGTAGAATGTAGAATGTAAGGTAGAATGTAGAACGTAGCATGCGTTGAATACATCCTGATCCTGCCGCGATTCGTGAATGCGACAGTAGTGGGGAGATCTGAAATGTTGTGAATGGAGATGATTAGGTTTCCCACTAGTTCTAGGCGTTCGTGAAGGATCTCGGGCCCGACTCGGGACCGATTAAACAGCCGAACCGACGACCTTACCTCATTCATCCTTATCGATCGCTTGGTTGACAGACAGACACACACACACACACACCTAACAGTCCTCTTTCTATTGTGCTACATACTACTCGTACAGCCCTAACGGGCTTCGTGTCAATCACGTGAAGCATCTTCATATCTACCAGGTACCTTACTGTGGTAACACCTGCACCCTGTGCTTGCGTAATGAAAGAATTCCACCCCATCATTGATTGGTTCGCTCCTTTGATTGATTGGTCAGTAGAGTGTTATTGAGTCCGAGTCCGAGTCCGAGTCCGAGCGTGGCCGGTCGCGTGTGGGGTGGATGAGGGATGTTGTGGTATAGTATGTGTGACGTCACGGTGCCTATTCTATGGTTCGAATCCCGAACGGAAGGCAAAAAGAGCGAGGTTGAAAAGGCTTTGAGACTACTGGTTCACCAAGGTAGATGATGTGTGTGATGAGTGAGCAAAGCTGTACGGGAGAGAAATTTTGCATGTGTTCTCTCTCGCCATTGTATGTGTATGTAAGTATGTACGACATCGGTTCCCCGCTATGCAGCCATCCCCGCCTTCATGCACATAACGCCCCGTGTTGATTGCAGGATCGATTGTTTCCAATGGAAGCCAATCATACACCAAAGTGACCTATAACTGGAGCAACGGACCAGCATTGCCCCCCATTGTATCCTTTACAGAGTGAGAAGATATAATCCACTACCCCTTCACAGACCCAGGAGCTCTCGCGTCCGTCGTCACGTCAGCCATCAGCGCAAGCGACGGGCCCCAACGCCGTGGTGCTTGAGGTGACGGTGTGCGTGTCGTTTGTGCGCTTGGTTTTCAGCTTCCGGGGTGCGTTTCGCAGCGGCAGGCACGGTGACAGTGGTTTCTGTCATCATGACGACATCCTCATACACTTCATGACCCTTGGTTGAGTAAGTGGTGGCAATGGCCTGCTCTTGCCCCCCAGTCGGAGAGCCCTTGCTCGGTTCCGGAGCGGGAGTTGAAGTGGGTGGGGGCGGCGGCGGAGATGACGATGAAGGAGTGGGTGCTGAAACTTGAGCCACATAATTCTTGGCTTGAGCGACGTCAGCACTGCTAGAGATCGGCGAAGGTGCTGCGGTCGAGGACGGATATGGAGTCTCTTGGGCCACGTTGTTCTTAACATCAACAAAGCCGGCAGCGGCATGCGACGATACAGCGATGGTTGGTACCACTTGTGCCGATGTCTTTGAGACAGTCTCCTTCGGCGGCTGTGCTTCTGGCTGCTTCTTGCCCGGTTTGGGGGCCGGTTCCGGACCTGGATAGACCTGCATATCATTTGGCAACGACGACATGGGGCCTGTGCAGTTCTCCGACGAAATCGCATCTGGCAGTGGCTTCTCGAGGTGACATTGGTCAGTTCCTTGCGCCATCTCAAAGACAGGGCATGCCCTCATATCGCCGGCGGTTGGGCCGGTGATGGCATTGCAAGTGTCAACAGCTTGCTGTAGAACACCGTCATCCCAAGCTGCGATGAAATCACCATGGTAACCGAACCCTGTTGATTGACCAAGTCAGCTTTTATTGCTAACCCGCATAGTGCTATGAAATGGGTGGCAACCGTGAAAGGATTGCGAAAAGGTCTGGACTCACCAGTCGGGTCACCATTGGAAATCACAAACTTGCCATTTCTACCTTTGAAATGATCTGTAGCAACAATGGTTTCATACATCAAAGACGGAAGGCGACGATCGAAACCTGCGGGACAGTCTCCGCTCATGACTGAGTCGGGAAAGGCAACGTGGGATTTGTGGTCTGCGCTATCATTTTCGCCATTCCAGCAGCTTGGGAACATGAGCTCTAGACGAAGACCATCGGGGCAGTGAGTATCGAGGAATGCTTTGTCGGGGAATGAGTGGCGAGCTAGAGTCGGTTCAGGCGTAACACCTTTTTGATAATTCATGCAGTTGAACCCCAAGGCTCTCTGCGCAAGAACATCTTGGGGCTCCTTCCATGGGCCCATATCTGCCAGGGGCGCCTGGTAACGCATGTTAGGATCCTGGGGAGTTGGCAGAGAAGAGTTGCGGTTAAAGTTGTGCCCTGAGATCATCTGAAATCCGTTCGGGAAAGCCTCAATGTTTTGTGATTTTCCGTCAGAAGTTAACCCGCTGTTCAGAAGATAGTATCTGTACGATGTGTAAACATACTGTACACCACAAACTCAACCTCAAGGATGAATTGAAGATGCTTCCAGACGATATAGGAATCAGGACTTACGTCTTGTGCGGTGGCTTCTCCGGCACCACTTCCCAAGTATTGTTGTCGTTATTCATAAAGTAAAGCGCCGGGGTCCAGTATGCAGAATGATCTTGTTTGACTCCACAGCTTGCGCACTTGGATTTCATAAGATCGTCCGCGGTGGAGGTAGATGTAAAGGCTGATAGTAGGATATGTTTAGCTTCTGTTCAGTTATGATAGTAGAATGCTGAGTGGTACGTGAATACAATTAGGATAATGCTACATATACAATAGAAACGAACCATGGATTCGAAGCGAAAGAAGTCAAGAACTTACCACTGCCTCCTTTGATGCTGTGAACGTGGTCCCCAGCAGTTCCAAAATTCATAAGTGGGTCCAAGCGAGCGAGACCAACCGATCCATCGCATTCTAAACGCCAGTAGGCGTTTACGTTACCGATCATGAAGACCATGACCATCGACGCGACGACAGCGAGTTTGCTGGCGGTCGCCAGGCCGATTTTTGCGATGTTCATGTTGACGCTAATATCACCGCCCAAAGAGGTTCGGGACAGCCACTGGCTGCCAACAGAGTATTTAGATGTAAAGTTTGTGATGCAATGTATCTAGAGATATTGAGACACCGAACAAGATGCTGTCAAGCTTTGGACGAAAGTGATCGTCGTTGTCGGTCGCTACAATGTGAGGTGATTGAGGAGTAAGGTCGAAACTGAAGATGAACTGTTTATATGATGAATGGTGTCACTGAAACAACGTTGATCCGGCACTACAGCGATAAGGCGTTAGACCAATTAGATAGTCGAAGATAGAATCAATCAAAGGATTATCTCGGGTCAAGTGTTGTGAATTCCTAGAGAATGGTCGTGCTCACCTTGAGAGGTCTACCTACTCTTCCATAGACAACCAGCGTCCCTAAGTCAACGGCGAGTATGCTCTGATCAAAAGATGTTGTGTGTCTCTACTCAATTGATGTGATCCAGGCAAATCAGTGTCGGTGGGTATATCTTCGGGATGTTGGCCACGTCTGATACTCAAAGCGAAGCGGCGCCAGGTGACTTCAATTCCAGGAGACTCTCGCAAGCTTAATATTCTCAATACAAACGTTGTCTCCACTTGTCTCCACGCAACAGATGTCGCACTTTGAGATACTTCAAGGTTCTGTATTGCTTCTGTGCTTTTGCGGTTCTTTCGCCAGCGATTCCCTTGCGATGCAAATGAGGTACTGACACTCGGCAAGAACGTTGATAGAGGTTGAAAAGAATGGCTTCAGGTAAGCTGTAAGGAACGACAAAGGCTATCTCGACCGTCTTGCGGTGGGACAACTGGTAATGAATGTAAAGAGGTACCTAAGGAATGGATGCCGTTGGAAGAAGGAGAAAGTCACGACAGCACAGCAGAAAGAGCGGAAGTCATTGAAACTGATATGAAGGACCACGGCAAACGTTTGACTGCGTGTGTAGAACCAATCAGAGGTGCCGCTCTCCTGACTTTCACGCACTGTCATGATTTCCATGTGAGACACCGGAACCTTTTGGACATCTGTGACTTGCCAGGCATCCATGTCGAGCTTCGTTCCCCATGCTTAAGGTAGTCGACGGCATTCTCATGCCAACCTGGAAGGTTTTACAGAATACCGTACCTTGTTGGTTTATTACGGAGGTATCATTGGTGTTTCTCGACCTTGCCGCCGGTGATGCATTACCTTACTGTGGGGACTGATTGGCGGGGGATCTTTCGAAACGTTAGCATCCTCCTGGTGCTCGGGTCGGATGGCGGCAAGAGATTAGACGAGGAGGGCTGTGTGTGGTAGCACTGTAAGGTACTACAGAACTAGAACTACTGCGTCATGAGAAGGCAAGGGAATCCGAGGCATCCAAATCTCGCAATTGTCCTTTACTGAACTTCTCTATCAGGCACAGAAAGAAAGAAAGAAAGAAAGAAGAAAGAAAGATAGAAAGAAAGAAAGAAAAGTTCGGACCGGGATTGATCTACTGTAGCTCTCGCAAGGCTTGCTCGGCTAGTTGGTCTGTTGCTTCGTACGTAGTACCAACATCTACTTATTCCGTAAGGTAGTAAGTACAGTAGTTACTTACTGACGGGAAATTGCTATCAAAGATATTGTATAGCACTAGGTAAAATTACAATTATCCTTTCTTCACAGAAAGAACTGTGGCACACGTCGTTTACTTTGAAATCATGCAAGCATCACCTCAGGCTTCATTACAAAGCTCGTGCGACAAGAAGGATCCGACAACGAGAACGGATCAATCTCGAATTTCTGTGCTCCAACGGTCAGTGGGTCCAGGCTATCGGCTGATGTTCCGTGGCTGTTCTGCACCCCTTGGTGCAGTGTCTTTAGGTATGGACTCGACACCACCCACCAATTTTAACATCTCAGAGAAAGTCACTAAGCAAGGCACTACAAGTGGCGGCACGATGGAGTTGGATTGTGCCGAAGCAGATCCAATTGTTTGACTGTCCAAATCCCCAATTCCACCAACATTATGACCCCCTCCGTCTCAAATAAATCCCTTCTCTTCTTATGTACCCACATCATGCATATAAGACGCAAGAACGCTGGTTTTGAATGGGGGCAGTACTGTAGTCAAGCCCGAGTAGTGGAGACAACCGCCCAACTGTTTTACATCATTATCTTCAACCGTTCTTTCACCTCAACAGAGGCTCTTCGTTGTACGCGACATATGAAATGCAGAAAACGCAGCAGTGCCTTCCGTCGATTCTTCAATTTCTTGGTGCTCATCTTCCGGACCACATTTACATTGGATCCAAATATCGTCCCTATGATTCGTAGAAGCTGCCAAGCAATGGTAGGAAGAATATCATATAGGTACAAAATTTGGAGCCCTTGCCGTATTCAGTTTTTCTTGAGTGCAATTACATCAGTTGATCATGGCGTGTATTTCACGCACAGGTTGCGGTCCGGGATAGTCGCCATTGATCGCTGCTACCACACCTTTCTGGCTTTCCGCGACATGCAGATTCTCCTTCTAATCGAGGTATCCTTGGTAATATGCCCGACTGAACCAAAGAGGGGGAGAGCTTCAGATATGAGCAAGGCAGGAGCTTACGCTCGCTACAATGTCCACACTCAACTTCGACAGCGCTGAGTTTCCAGGAGTGGGGTTCCAGATCTCGAGCAGTCTTCTCTTCGGTCTTTGGCGGTAGCTCGTCAAATTCGTTCTCTGTTTTGATCGATGTCGATGTATGCCGTCGTTTTCTCATTGGTGTTGAGTCCCTTGTCAAGGTCGGCCTGCAGTCTGCATTATGTTTGATTTCGATTGCTTCATCCGGAGAGCTTCCGCGTTTGAAGGCAAGAATCCGCTCTTTCTCGGCAGAACTTCTTGGGGAAATCGGACCGGAGTGAAGCGGTGAATCTTTTCGGGCGATCATTGGTGGTGAAGTACGCGCCTGGAGATCGTAAGAAGGTGATTCTGGACGACTATGCTGACTGCGAAATCTACAGCAAACATCAGTACATAGGGTAGGTACTGAGAGACATGGTGCAATTACAGAAAACACGTTCCTGGCTTCTAGTGGCAATGACAAATGCGGCTTGCGCAATGAAAATACGGCGTTACGGAATGAAGCATTGCCTGCACATTCTGCAAATACAAGGCGCCCTACACAAGTGAGATTTAAGAAGCAATAAAAGTACTCACGCTGTGGTGAACCGGCACTCCCTACCGAATTTATCACATTGCACACACTTTGGATCGCCAGGATCACACTTGATCTTCTTCTCTCGACAGGTTGTACACGCGATTGCGAGACGTTTACGAGGCTTACCCGCCTTCGTTATTCCCCATTGTGCATTGACTTCTTCTCCATCAATCACCTTCTTGCAGATCGAACCATCCTCGTATAGCCAACAGAGACCTTCCCCTGGTATATCTTGCTCTCCGACCACACGAGGCAATGGCTTGATACTGGGCTCGGCGTCCTGACGGCTTTGATCAAATCCGATCGAAGAAGGCGATGAGAGATCATAGCTCGTTTGCTGTGCGTGATAATATTGATCAGGAGCGTTCGAAGAGATGACCAGTGGGGGGTGAGGAGCATACTGTTGCCGAGACGAAGCGGCGTAGGTGGGGTAGTGAGCTGCATTTGTTTCTTGGCGAGGGTTGTAAGACGAAGGAATATGTGTTGGCTGTGCATTGATGGGGAAGTTATGATTCCTTGGGTCCATAATCTCTCCCTGTTGTGTTTGGAAGGGCACTTGGCTATAACCGCCCTGGTTTGGGTACGCGGCCGCTGTCTGAGAAAATCGCTCAGGAACAGAGTTCCGATGTGAGGAAGGATAAGTGTGTCGGGTCTCCGACAGATCCGGACTATGTTGCGGCGAGAACGGCGAGTTGGGAACACTCGACTGGGATCCAGGCGTGAGAAGCTGACTGACGGAAGGAAGCTGTTCATGGTACCTTCGTCTTGGGTGCTCTCCAGGATTTGACTTATGCGGGTCATACGAGGTTCGTGAGTCGCTCATTGTATTGTACCTCGTGGGCTCGGTGAACCCGGGGCTAAGATCAGTCCCAAACTGCAGTTTTGTTGGCATTGGGGGTGGAGGAAGTTGATAAGTCGTCATTTTTGGTTGGTCCTCAAAACTAATCTCTTCCTGCTCGAGTTCGAAGTGCTCGTTGTCGTCAACGATAGGCAGATACCTACCAAAGGGTCCAATGTAGGTTCGTGACATGAAAATCTTCCAGGATGAAGGGTTTGAACGTGCTTCGACGGTCGAAAATTGTCCAAATTAAAGTCGAATGGGGTCCGCGGTCATTGAGATAAAAGCACGCAAAGAGCGTCTCGACAGCGTGTAGAGATAAGAATCTTGGGCCGTCATTAAAGTAGTGAGACCTTGTTGACCTAGAATGGTGAGACGTCGTTGACTATCAGCGACTTCTTCAAATATCAGCCTTGTAGGGTATTGAGCCCCAACTTGAACAGAAAAGAAGGTCCATGTACCCGTCGGCCTCACAACCAGATATGAGATTAATTGGGCATTAGAAAGGTGTGGTAGAAAAGTGCATTGTACAGTCCCTGAAATTGGGTAGTTTTTGGAAAGGCATAAAATGGACGGTATCACAACTCCACAAGAAATACCACCATGGGAACGACTTTCGAAAGACAAAGGTCGACAGCAACCGCGAAAACAAGAGTGGACGGTGCGTTGTAGCAAGACAGCGAGTGTTGAAAGGATAGCTTGATGGTAATTCCAACGAATTCGCCGTACTGGTACGTATACAAGGTACAGTACGGAAACACTGACTTACCCAATGTAACGTCTGCAGCTAGCTACCTAAACAAAGTAGCTGCAGGCATCGTCCACACAGCCTTACCGTTCAAATCTCGGAAGTTTGCAAGAGAAAAGATCAAGATCATGAAGTTTGCCGCCGTATCAGCTGTCGCTGGAATGTTAGCAGACTTGCGAGCTCTGGACCCTGATGGATCAGAACTCGCTCGCTGGAAGATATTGGTGAATGATATGTCTTTTGAGGGATGATCCGGAAAAAATCCGTGGTCGGCACGAGTAGCCCTCCCTCGTCCTGCAGGGATTGCGTACTTTGATGGTGTGGGGTAAAGATAGGTATCGATTGTCGGGGGCTAGGCTGGACCTGGCACCCCCAGAAGTCAAATAGGGACCGGCGATTGCGAGGTACGGAGTTAGAAGCCAGCTAGGTACCTTCGGAGTACAGACGTAGCTCAAGTCCAGGCGTTTGGATTCGAATTTTCAAGGCATTAAACGCCGGTAGCATCATCCAGCTTACCAACGGGCGTTGTCGATCAGTGGAGCCTGTTCGATTGTATATCCTCATGCATTTCTCGCTCTGAGGTCAGTATAAAACTTGTGGAGAATGAAGCATCCCAAGGGCCAAAATGTTGGTGCGGGTCAAAGTAGCAAGCCCAGGCTTTGCCCACACCCGACGCGTACTGCTTGCATTAAGGCATCTGAATGCACTTGACATTGACTTATGTCATTAGCACCCATGTCCTGCGAACTAGAAGGCTGGGTTGACCCTTTGAAATATCAAACGTCGATCTCATGTCGGTACTTGGAGTGGATAGTAGTGGCACGTTTTGACTTGAGGTAATCGAGATTGCGGCAGGAACTCTGGAGGCTGCAGCAGTAGTACACGAACATCCGCCGCCATCCCAACCAAGTCCATCAAGATTTCACGGGTGCGCTTGTAATCCTACATCGCAATACTCCGACCCGAGAAAATCCAGGAAACGAGTCCATAGAGCCAGGGGCGTGGGGGGTTCATTGAGCAAAGCTACATGGGCTTCTTAGTCTTGACCCATTTGCCAGCGTGTTCACGATGCTGGTACGATTGCCTTGCGGCATAGGCGGTATGAATGGTATAGTATGTTTGCCATGTTTCAAGGTCAAGGAAGTCCGGGCAAACAGCAACGATCATCCACACGCTACGTTTTTCTCCTGTGCACCAGGATATAGGAAGTCGAAAGCCACATTGCAGTACTGGCAAAACGAGTGGCTTCGCCAAATGACCTGGCGAGCCTGGGTCTAGACGAAAGCATCAGTCCGATAGTCTTTCAATTTTTCAGCTCTGAACATGGTATTGTTGTTCATGCAGCTCGTGTATCTGCCTTGGCTTGTGCTTGCAGGACATGGCGTTTCCGCCAGTACAGTAGCGACACTCCCATGGTGTATTTCTGAGGTGGGCGAGAACGTGGTCCGCTGCTCCGTCTTCTGTCATATGCAGAGCGCCAGGGACGTTGGAACTACATACTACAGTATTTGACCCTGAAGATCCTCCATCCGACAACCGAAAATCCTTGGCTGAATGCGGTTGTAACTTTGACTTTTCGTAAGCCCTGTCAGCCAGCAGACCTTATGCACGCCAACGCCCCGTCCATGGATTCTCCAGATACGCGAGCATCCTCTCAATCCTCCTAGGCTCTCAAGCACCGATTTGGGCCGTGGCCCGCCCCTTGTAGCTTGTTGTATCGTCGTCTCGCCGCTATCATCGAAGATCCTCTCAAGCGCTCGGGTGCTCTTCCCGATGCCTGTCAGTGCGATGATGAGCTGAGTCGAGTCGGGCTTGCCTGGAGAGGATGGTTATTGCTATTGGGATGGAACGGGAGAAGATTATCTGTTCATCGCCGCCAGTGAACGTAGTGAAATTGAGATCACCGTTTTCCCTCGTCTCGACTCTCAAGCTGAACAGAACAAAGATCGGCGGTACTGCTTCTTACTTTGGTTATCGGATAATCTTGACCAGTGGATGCCCAGTATCCCAAGTACCGACATCTGCCGTTGGTGTGATCGACCTTGTATTAATACCGACTAAAGTACTGTACGGATGTACACATGGTCTCATGTCTTGTTACACAGCACATGTTAGGTACGGTACTCTAGCCCCATTTGTCGATTGGCGTCTATAAGCATCAGTATCGTTTATTGTGTATGGACTATCAGTAGGCGGTACTGTATCGGCTACCGTGGCCATCTTACCTATCTATCTACCTTCCTACCTCCTGCGACGGTATAACCTTCCTTTGCCTTGTACGTAGTAGGAACTAATCCGTACAGAAGGGAGATGATTCCACCCACAAGCAACCGGCAGAGGAATCGATTTCGGACCCTAAGGAAATTGCCGAGAAAAGCCCAGAGTCAAAGAATAAGGTACATATCTACATCCGTACAGTGCAGATCTTCTACCATGGTTCGGCCCCACCGGCAGGTCTCCGAAAGTGGGTTTGATGTGCCTTACGGAAGTATACTAAGGTACCTTTGCTACTACGTACATATACTACTACCACGACGACTAAGGTACGACTACTACGTAAGGTATGTATGCCACCATGTCAACAGATGGATCATCTAATCCATGCTTCGCAATGCAATCCGAGAGGTTACATTCTCAAACTCAAACCCCCCACTGCTCCACAGTCCCCCAGCCGTATTGGAGGCTCGTAAGCACTATGTACTACTGTACATACTACCGTACTACCTACCTTAGAGGCTCGCAGAACCCGTTGAAAAGTCAATTGTTGTGGAGAAGTAAGACCACATCGACCAACACCTTCTTCTTCTTCATCTTCATCATCATCATCATCATCATCATCATCATCTTCTTCTTCTTCTTCTTGTGTGGCTAGGAGCTACTTTCCCCAACCAGCGGCCGTTGCCTTCTTATTTGTTATCATCTCATACCCCAACTCTTTGACCTCGAGAGATTTCTAGACTGCAAGCCAGGATGTTATGGTTCGTGCATAGGCACCGTCGCGTGATTGAACCGGTCAAAACGCCAACCGAGTATACCAACTAAGGTAAGGCCTTCAACGACAACGATCGCTGATTTGCCCCATCAACCAGAATTTTCAGACGTTTGATGTGAGCTATCAAATTCCACTCAGTCTTGTTCGCGAGACTGAACCTTAGTGCCAATTTAGCCAGCTAGACGCTAATGACCGCCGCTGCTTTGTTCTATTCTTTGATTCCACGTCCTTATTACTTGGACAAGCCTGCCTGCTGATGACTGTAGTATCCCTGAAGGCGCTCCGTCTTGGATACCAAGCTGGCGCCAACAACCGTGTCAAAAGGCTTCCCAGCACGCGACTAGAACCTGAATATGTTATCGACGTCTCATAAAACATATAGGCATTTCCGAGCCTCATTCCAAGGACAAGGTTTTGTACCTCCATGTCAATAACCACTTCAGGAGAATATGGGTTGCGGAAATTTCGCCTCATATGCATCACCGTCTCTGAATCAAAATTCCAAATGCTCAATTATTCGGGTCTTAGGAAGGCGAGGCTGCCAGCGATCCCCCTGGTCTTTCGTGGTCTGATTATCATGAAGCCTAGCCTGCTGAACCTGAACCCATTGATAGTATTTAGATCTGCCTAGATCATGCAAAATCCCGGGTTCTGTGGAAGAGAACAAGGGGTTGCCAGTTTAGAAGAACATTGGTTTCATTTTAGCCTACTGCAAGACAGGTCTAGCGTATCGCAGTTTCCGAGTTTTGGGAAGTCGAATGCAACCTATTTTTGTTGGAATAAATCGAAAGTTCTCTGGAAGTCCTTCATTGAACCGAGGATTGTATCTTATTGGCGCATAGATTCTGAGGATGGTTGGTATGTTTACAGAATCTCGGCTCTTCTAGCGCTTTAGGGATCCGCTCCCTTTCTTGAAGACTTTAGAAGCAGAACCGACAACACTCGTTGCAAGCAAGGACCCTTGCGTGGTCATTGATCGAGTTAGGAACACCATTTTTGTTTTGATATGAATGAGGCTTGCAGCCATTGACGACACAAGAGCACGATGAAACCAAAGAATTAAGGAACTGGATATGACCCAAACCCTGTACTGCAACCTGTCATCGGAGTCACACTGGTTACTCCTCTACTCCGTACAACCTGCAAGCCATCGCACCAGTTACAACTCGCGTCGTCACTAACGTGTCTTTCCCAATCGGCAAAAGGAATTCACAACCAGTCAAAACATTGTCAAATCTTCAAACGGCTTCTTACATCAACCTGAACCCTAATCCCAACCTTATCCTAGCTTCTCCAAACCCCTTCAGGTTCACACCTATCAGGCAACAACCCGACTCCTCCCGGAAGAGCAGGCGGCAACAAAAATCACCGCTAGGAACAGTATCCACATCCCTTCATGCACACTAGCACCACATGCACAGCTCTAATCCGGCCAGTCTCGGAGCATGACTGGAAGTGCATAAGCTGAGGGGAGTGATGCAAAGCCGATCATGAACCGCCTCGTTTGAGCGTTCATGGGTCGAACGCACGCTGGTGTACAACTGCATGGGGAGGAGTACATGATTTGTCAACGCATGTGTTTTCTTGACTGGCTCGATGCCGAGTAGACGTGCAGGAATCACGGCTTTGGTGCGCGTTTTGGACCCTCTTCACTCCTTTTTGCGTATGATTTCCACAGCTTGACTTGTAGAATGCTAAGTAGATGGGCAAGACGCATGCCAATGCTGACAGATTTTTCCTACTTTTCCGCACCCTGTTGTGGCTATCAAATCTGTTTGGTAATTTGCCTTGCATTATCATGGCAAGTCATGCACTGCATCATAGAGATCTTGGGCCCGGAACCTGGCAACTCGTGAAGGAAACGAGCTAGAAATACTCTGTTCCTTTACTCCCTCGATTTGTAGAATCACAGCTCTATACTTGAGCTGTTGACAACACTTCCAACCACGAGAAATACAGGCAGATGGCGACTGTTGCTGTTGATCTGGTAAAGAGAAGTCAACGCGAATCTTGATCTATTGGCAAGTTTTTTTGAGGAAGAACAGTGTCAAGGGTATATCTGAGGAGGAATGAGGGTGGGTACCCGTGCAGTCGCCTTGTGAGTACTTCAGCCTGAGTATGTTCTCTACCTCGCCTTCTCCCATTTGGATTCTCTCAATCCGAACCGGAAATCCCCACAAGTTCCCCAGTCTGACTCCTGGCAGAAGCAGAAATGGAAGCAAAAGTTGAGATTTACCTCATGAGCAAACCTCGTCTACATCCTTTCTAAATCCATATCTCCACTTCGCGATCCTTTACATCGATGGCCTTTATCGAACAAGTACAGAACTTTAAATGAAGTACTCCATGACGAATTTCCTCATCCAGATATGTCTCACACCAAATGTTCGAAGTAAGCAAGACTAGATTGAATTCCATCTAGAGCACCGACTATACTACTACCACGCACGCCTGGGTATACGTGCTTCGAAAGTAAACATGACTACATGACTACGTTAGGAAATGGATCAGCTGCTTCTCTTTGCCTTCTTCTTCGCTGGTTCATCGGACTCTTCATCGTCAGAGTCCACTACTTCCTCGTCCCCGGAGTCGAAGGCATCAGCCTCTTGTCCTTGGGCTGCAAACCGATTAGCTGCTGAGACGAAATGGAGGGGTTGATAACTTACTAAAGTACTTGATGGCACCAGGGTAGAGGTCGTCGCTAAGAGCTATGGCCAACTCTTCGCCTCGAGGAAAGATCTCGTAACTTAGTTCGCCGTCGTTCGGATCTTCCTCTGTTGCGATCGTCTTCTCGATCACTGAACTTAGGTCAGGCTCTCCTTCATCGTTCTCTTCCTCGTCATCATCAAGTGGCCCACCAGGCCCACCCTTCACGTTCTTCTCTTCCTCCTCCCTTACCGCCTCAGAAGATTCTTGAGCGCTAACCTTCCGCCCACGATATCCGAACCACGCGAAGAGACTGATCGCGTCCATCGAGGTATTGTCCATCGTTTCAACTAGCGTATCTTGGGCCGGAGACTTTGCTGAACCCTGTGTCTCATCCGCCCACACGCCGACCGCCATGTCAAGTAGCCCATCAGTCAAGTCCATGCCTTCCTTCCATTGTATCTTCACCGGCTCACTGACTAGCCCTGTCCACCCATCTTTGCTCGTACGATACCAGAAGGTTTTCTCTAGTACTTCATCATGGAACCAATCATTCTTATCGAACGTGAAGGTGAACTTGACGCTTCGTGGCTCGCCTTCATCTGAGCCTATTACTTCGAAACGAGTGATTTGAAAAGCTTTTAGGGTGCTGAGAACCGCCGTGTCTCGAGGTTGGATGCGACAATCAATATCTTCGGGCGCCTCCTCAAAAACCAGTGCCCAGAAATGTGGGACTTTTGAAATGATGTTGGCGCGATCATCGTAGATTTGCTTGGAAGCGATGTAGTTCTTGCGTACTATAACGAGCCAACCAAAACTCATCAGCTCTCGCCTTTCAATCGAAAAAGTGCCAGCAATGACACAAGTGCTTCTACTTCTACAGCAAAGAACAAGAACTTACGAGTATCAATTTCGACAGCCTCAAGGCGCTCCTCAATGAAGGCCAATTCTTTGTACATATCCGGCGGGCAGCGAGGTGGGGTGGAATAATCCCTGAGACGCGGGGTGCTTGATCGGGGCGAGGGCGAGGGCGAGGGCGAGGGCGAGGGTCGATTGGAAGGTGGGCTGGGAGCTTGCGATCGTTCTCTGCGGGCGCGCATCTTGGCGAAATCTGCTGTGTCTTAAAGCGGCGTGCGTTGTAAGAAAGAAGCGTAGCCAGAAAGCGTTAGCTTAATGGATGAAAGACGGACCGGTGATCTTGAGGATCCTGAGTGGATGGTTAGCGAGACATGGTAAGGTCATTACCTAAGCGCCGTCTCACTTCATAGGGCTGATTACGTCAGGGCCTCAGACGTGTGGGGCTAAGCCACTTCGTGTTAGCTCTGCTTACTTCGCGAGCTCAGTGCAGCACCAGCTTCCGTAGTAAGCAAAGCGCTAACCCTGTAGGGGCTTAGCCCCACATGTCTGAGGTCCAGGGCTGCAAAGGGCCCAAACCCTCACCACCAAGCCCCCTCCATCCCACAACCCACTAACCATGCCTCCTACCCTCCGCCTTACCATCCAACGTCTCTTGCCTCTCCGCTTCCCCCCCCGCCTCTACTCTACCGCCTCCCGCCACTCCGACCGCGTCCCAACCAACGACCCAAACCCCCCCGCGCCCGTACAAAACGTTTCGGAAACCAACGCCGTGCCGACCTCGACGGGTGGCGCGCGCGATGCGCCGCTGCAAGAGATGCCGGAGGATGCGGAGAGGCAGCGGACGATGCAGGCGCCGAATCGGAAGGAGGTGTGGAGTCGGAGCCAGCAGCCCCGTGAGCTGGCGATGAGTGGGCCGAGGTTTGAGCAGACGATTATGGAGTATCAGGTATGTGGTTTTATGGAAGGGACTGGGGAAAAGGGATGAAGGGTGATAACGTAAAAGGGGTAAGGAGTGAGGGTTGAGAGAGGGCGGACCGGTGGGGGTAGGGGAGATGGTTGGATAATTGGATTGGGGATAGGGGATAGGGATATGAAGGAAGATCTACGCTGATTCATAGGATCATATAGCCACAACCACAAGCCGCCATCTCACTCATCCACCAGCAACCCGTTCGCTGGACAAAAGAGCGCAAGGTCGCCTGCGACGGTGGAGGAGGACCCTTGGGGCATCCTCGGATTTTCATTAACGTAGACAAGCCGAAGATTAATTGGTGTACTTATTGCGGACTGCCGTTTGTGAGTTTTTCCTTTTTCCAAAGTTATAGGGTACATTGCCTTGGAAAATGGTTGGGTAGGGAGAGAAAGGGATCTGGGTTGTGGGTAATGGAGGGCTAATGATATGGGGGTGCGGTAGGCAAAAGAGCAGCATAGGAAATATTTGCAGAGCTTGCCATCGACGACGTACCCACTTGAGCCGGCGGGAGGACCGGCGGAGGTGCCCGAGAGCCAGAGGGTAACGGATGAGCCGTTTGCGCAGCGGTGATTATTTTATGTACAGTCTTCTATTTGTATGAAGCTCTTCAGTTCTATGGTAGAGAAGGCACACGACTACGTTTGTAAACTGCGATTGTGGCTGGGCAAATCACCATGAAGCCAGAATGCCATTGTCTCGAATCCTCCCTACAGGAACGAATTCCAAGGGTACATCACCGCTCTTCCAAGCAACTCTTCCAAGCATCCGCATACACCTCATCCTCCAAAGCCCTAGCCCTTCGCTCCTGTTTTTCTTCTCGCTTGCGAGCCAACTCCGCCCTCTCCTTTCTCCACATATCAACACGTCCTTCGTATTCCGTTCTCTTCCCAAACACCTCCAGCGCCTCCTCCAAAACGCCCTCCCTAGTCACCCCCTCATCGTGCATTCCTCCCCCCTCCTTGCTCTCTCTATCTTTACGCTCCCTTTCCATCCTCGGAACCCACTCCTCCACAAACCGCCTGTACCCCTCCCTCTGCCCCATCCTCTTCCGATCATTCGCCTTCAAGTCCCCCCTCCTATACGCCCCCGGAGTGAAGAATCTGCATCCGCAAACATACCTCCACAGCCCTTCCACCGTCTCAAACCCCGTCCAATACATCTGTCCATCGAGGCCCAGGAACGTCAGCACAGCATCCGGCTCCGTGGTCAGCAACACAAAACTCTTTTTTCTGTCCTCATGCTCGATCTCTGGCACACGCGCATGAAAACCTACGTCATTGGCTGTAAGACCGAAGGGGCGAAGCGTAGTGCCGAGCATGTTCCACAAATCCCCATTCGATTCATGGAAAAGCTGCCAGCGAAATGTCTCAGGGGGGCATTTGTGGATATCCAGTTGTACATAACTGCCATCTGAGCCGGGATATGGCACCGCGAAACTGGTCAGGGGTCCAGACCGCACGACTGCCTTTGCCTCGAGGGTCGTAGCTAGCGCATCGGGTCCAGCACCAGAAGTCAAGGGCACAGACACGAGGATGTCGATATCCCCATAATTCCCCTTCTCGGGCGCTTCAAGCGGCACGGCAGCATGTGCGTAGAATTGAGATAGAAGGGCGAGGTATTTTGCTTTGAGACTCTGATAGAGAGGTGGGGGGAGGCGAGGGACGGAGAGGGCATGCGGGGTGGAGGTGAAGGCTTTGCCGCCCATTGGAGATTTGCTAGACTGGCATGGTTTGGGGAGGAGGGGTCCTGGGGGATGAGGTGAGTCAGCCCATGGTTGGATTGGTCGTAAATTAAAAGGTTTGATGGGCGGAGTGTGAGGTACCTACCGTAGAGAAAGGTGCGGCCCGCTCCGCTTTGAAGGCTTTTGGACCGAACTTGTGAGAACTGAGAAGGCAAATCTGGCGGATATCAACGTATAAGCAGGTTCGAAAGTCACACCATTGTGCTAAACCAGCGACTGCTACGTTTCAGAAAGCGCACAACACTCACCATATACCACTACTTCATCAATCTCACACAGCCCACAGCCCACAGCCACCCCACAACTCTCACTCGTCCATCATCCCACCAAACAAACAACGATGGCCACCCCTCCCAACTCCGCCACCGGGCGCGCCCCCAAATCCATGTCCTCCCGCCTCCTAACCATGAAAGTCCGATTTACCCTCCCTCCCCAAAAACCCCGCTCTAACCCCCAGACAGTTCATGCAACGCGCCGCCTCCATCTCCTCTCCCACCACGCCCTCGACCACAGACGATGCACCCCCCAAAAAGCGCCAAAGACCCTCTCTCCCCACAACCACCGTCGCCACTGATGATGATGCTAGCGTATCCTCGCCCGCAGCGCCGGTATCAGAGCTTGAGACTATACGAGCGGCGCTGGAGGAAGAGGAAAGGAAGCAGAGCGAGGCAGTGGAGAGATTGGGGGAGGAGAGGGGGGAGACGCGGTGGGTGTTTAGTTATGTGGATAGTGGGGATGGGAAGGCAGAGGCGGGAATGAGGGTGCAGGATGTGGGGTGGGGGGATATTGATGGGGAGGGGGATAGAGGGAGGAGGAGCTGGGGGAGGTTTAATAGGGAATTGGAGGTTTGTTTTCAGTCTGCAGCTCTCGAATATGTGGTTTATTAAGCTAACAAGTGGGGTATCTATCTACAAGCGCCAGCGCGGTACAGAGGACATCCCTGACACGTCCATGTCATCAAGCTCACAGGAGGAAGGAAATAGCCAGGATAGCGATGAGTCGGATGGTGAGAAAGTCGAGAGGAAAGCCAGGAAGAAGGAGAAAAAGGCGGAGGCGGCGAGGCAGGCGGAGCGGCGGAGGAGCAAGGTAGTGAAACTGAATAAACTATCAGCGATTTCCGGAGGTGGTGGGGGAAGTGGGAGTAAGAATGTTGAGTGTTTCAGGTGTGGGGAGATGGGGCATCGAAGGAGTGAGTGTGAGAAGTCGGGTAGTGGAAAGAGAGGTGCAAGTGAAAAGGGCCGGGATGGGGGGAAATGAGATACAGGGTAAGTAGAGAAGTAGAATAGGGGTACTTACGCGTTGCTGCCAATCATGAATCCGTCCACTTAGACAGAGCGCCAGGTGACGCCGAGCAAGGGGTCGTATCGGTCCTCCGTTTCTTCGGACACAGAGGGGAGCTGGTAGGGAGATGGGGCCCGGTACCACGAAGGTTTTGGCCGCGATTTGTCGACATTGCTGCCCAGCTCGCTGGACAGGTCGCTGTCGGTGACAGCGGGCGAATGGTCAAGCTTTCCGGAATTCCACTTGGTATTTCTACCCGTGTGGAAACTCCTTAGCTGTTCCCGCGAAGACGGGACGGCGGAGCCACGATCGACCGAGCTCCCCAACTCGCTGTCCAGCTCCTCGTCCTCCTCCTCCGTCGCGTACTCAAACGGGGTCCCTGGTCGGCGTTGCCGACTGGTGGCCTCGACATTTGGCGCGGCGCTTTTTGGCGCCGGGGTTTCCACCTTCCACTCCCTCACCTTGCGGGTTGGGTCGGGCCTCTTGTCTCGTCGGTGGCGAGCCGCCGACTCCGCTACCATGTTTGGCGGCAGCTTGAAGGTGGAAGATTTGGGCGCATGATGCCCGTTGCTATTGGCGTCGATGGGAACATTTGGATGACTTGCATCCACAAATGAGTCCTTCGACCCGGAGATTGTTGAGGAGGAGGAGGAGGAGGAACCGGAAGAAGCGCGGGATGGGGTGATAAAGTCCATGGCAAAGCGGACTTTCTTGCCAATGGTAGAGTTCGGCAAGTCGAAACTCACCTGTTTCCTAGAGGAAATGTTGCGGGCCGAGCTCTCTTCGTTGCGCGGCGTGGACTCAGCTACTTCGTGATGACGCTGCTTTCTCGACGTAGAGTTCTTAGACTTTTTGCCTGCCTTGGGAGATGGTGTGTTGGAGGTATCGTCTGATGGAGGAGAGTTTCGTTGGTTATTGGCAGTGGTTGACTGCTGCTTATCTGTTTGTTCAGATGGCTGAATTGGACTTTCACCGTTTCCGGATGATGGGCCAGAGACAGTACTCGACCTTTCCTCTTGTTCTGGGATTGTGATATCCCACTCGGACAGAATGTAGTTGTTCTCGCGACGGTTCTCGCGACGGTCGCGGGGGAATACTAGGAACACGTCTGTATCGTACCTTCGTGGCTCGCCAGGTTCAACGTTTTGGGGGTTGAGGGCGATACCACACATAACACCTATGTATAGTCCTCAAGTTCGAAAAGAGCAAAGCTCCGAATGCCTCAACGTCAAGAACGGTACAAGTAAGGCTGTGGGTTCTAATCGGTAGATTATCGAGAAAGACACAGGTAAACGGAGTCTGTTCTAGTAGGTAGGTATCAAAAAAGACACAAGCGAACAAAGTTTGTGCTGGTCGATAAGTATCAGGATTGGCATAGGCAAAGCAGTCTATACTGATTGCTAGGTATCAAGGTAAGGCAGCCGGTTCGAATCGATAGGTTCCCACACGAGGTAAAGGTAAGACAGGCCGGTTCTAGTCGGTAGGTCCTCAAGAAAGATAGAGGTACGACAGGTCTGTTCCAGTCGGTAGGTCCTCAAGAAAGATAGAGGTACGACGGGTCTGTTCCAGTCGGTAGGTTTCTCAAGAAAGTAGAAGGAAGACAGGTCTGTTCTAGTCGGTAGGTTTCTTAAGAAAGATAGAAGGAAGACAGGTCTGTTCTAGTCGGTAGGTTTCTTAAGAAAGATAGAGGGAAGATAGGTCTGTTCTAGTCGGTAGGTTTCTTAAGAAAGATAGAGGGAAGACAGGTCTGTTCTAGTCGGTAGGTTTCTTAAGAAAGATAGAGGGAAGACAGGTCTGTTCTAGTCGGTAGGTTTCTTAAGAAAGATAGAGGGAAGACGGGTCTGTTCTAGTCGGTAGGTTTCTTAAGAAAGATAGAGGGAAGACATCTCTGTTCTATCTAGTTCGGTAGGTTTGTCAACAAAAATAGATGGAAAACAGTCTGTTCTGATGGGTAGGCTCTCAAGAAAGATACAGGTAAGATAGTCTGTTCTGATCAGTGGGTAGTAATTGAGACAACAGCGCTGGGGTGGTGAGGACAACGAGAAAGAAGAGAGTTGAGTTTTTCAGTGGGGGTTTTCTCCTGGGAAACGTCACTACCATGGCGTCTGACCTAAGTTGCATCATCGGTCGGCCTCATCCCTACTCGGTGTCGATTCACTCAGCTTACATGAAATTACTAAGAGCCCGATCAGGGAAGATCAGGTCCAGAAATGGAAGCAATCAAGCCTCATTGGTCTTCGGCCCTCCCTAGCTGGCTCCCGAGTCGACCCCGCTATGAGAGGGTTACAGATTCACTGGAGACGGTCTGCACATTGATTTGGGGACCCCCGGCCAGGCTTACAATCTCTCACGCTCACCTGCAAGCCAAGAGGGATTGCTTTCCATCTTTCATGCTTTCGTGATTTCGAAGAGCAGGCATCGAGTGACCCTGATGGACTTGAGGTGGGAAGACTGCGGTTACCTTTGTTCTTGAAGGTGTTAAAATTCTTTCCGGGTCCCCCGTCTCTTGGAAGACTTGTACCTTCGTATATTGGAACAATTAAACCATGCCATGGCTGATGGATTGTCATAGCTCTTCACGCACAGTCGAGGATAGTTCATACACTTGCACAGCATCTTCAGTGGGACTGGCCCATCGTAAAAGATATACGACTGTCTGATGATCATCCTTCGACAGAGTATCATGGTGATGACTGCCTTAAGCGCCAATGCCTTTTCGAGCTGTCAGTCTGGGTTCACCCATGTCTAGCCGCAAACGCAGCCGCATTGGGCGATTTAAGCGAGAAACCTTAATTCACCCGCCGTTAGTGTGTTTGACACCGTCATTTTACGATACACCATTCCGTAGCCTCGGCCCGGAACCTTGGTTTTCGTGGAGAGGAAATCGATCCGCCCGGTTGATGACCTCCCTTGAGAAGTTTAGATATCATGGTACATATTCTTGTGCAAAAGCCGTTTCTATTGGCAATGAGGCAATGCCCCTCAGACGAAATGATAACTCGAAAAGAATCCAACTTGTAAAAAGAAGTGGCGGAAGGATTTCCTCGACGTCTTCTATCCACCTCAATCCAGCTTCCAACGATTCATCCCCGCATACCTTTGTATCCCGCTTAACCTCTGTTCGTTTTACCAATCAGTTGGCGCCTTGTTGGGCGTTCAGCCTTCCCTCACCATGTTCGGCCCTTTCCTTGAATCCTTCGAATGGGTGAAGGCGCACAACCCGGGCTCGCCCTTCAAGAAGCGGCGCCTCAGTTTTCTCACAATACATTGTACGCCAGCTAGATGATGGTTATTGTCTAGAAGATCTAGAAGGCGCTAATGGAAGCTGGTACAGATATGTACATACTCTGCCTTGGCATCATTGGATCAATCCTCCTATACCCAGCTGGTAACTTGGCCTACATTGACGCAATCTTCTTCGCCACTGGATGTGCAACGCAAAGTGGGCTAAACCCGTAAAACCTCCTTACCTCCCAATGCTTTCCCCGTGCGGATGCTGGTGCTAATATTTCTGCAGGATCGATGTAAACAAACTCAATACATATCAGCAGGTAATCGCAATCGGTGACCATTCGACCGCAGCTCTTGCTTACCATATCACCAGGTTGTCTTCTACTTCCTTGCTATGATAGCCACACCAATCTTCATCAATACATTTGTGGTCTTCGTTAGATTGTACTGGTTCGAACAGCGCTTTCAGCACGTCGTCAGAGAGGCGCACAGCATGGGTCGTACACGCACTCGATCTCGTACCAAAACCGAGGCCAGAAAAGACACTCAAGATCCAGGACTCTTGGAACGAGGTGTCAATGGACGGGACATTGTAGTCCTGCATAATGGAGAGTCTCGAAATGACAGCGCAGACAGCCAGTATGCTACAGACAAAGTAAACCCCAATAAAGGACTTGATAGTGCGACGGCTTCATCGTCAAGTCAGCGAGATGCTGTCGAGCCACCTACGCGCCACGCCCAGCCACCTCTACAACAACCACCCACGTTTCACAGAGAAGTCACATTCGCTGACGAAGTTGACAAGAAAAGAGGCACTGGTTCCCCGCTAGAAAGTGTACCCCAACGCCTAACTCCGGAACAGCACATCGCTTTTCTAGAGAACCAAAGGAACCCCAAGGATAAAGGGACACTTCGGATACCTGGCCCTAGAGATTTTGATCGCGGTGATGTCCCAGAAACACTGGCTGGCGATGACGATGGCGGACCATTGAATCGTGAAATTACTAGTCCAATAGAGCGCAAAGAGACCGTGAACAGTAAACATGTGGAACGCAATATAATAAATGACGAGCTCAATCGTCCAGCCACGAGGACTGACACTGGGAATTTGCCTAAGCTCTCGTTGCGGAAGACCGGAAATTCTGAGGCAGTCAAAGTAACACCGACAGATGAGATAGGTCCACCTTCAGCACGGCTCAGATCGCGTATTGGGACATTTGGGAGTCTGAGGGCATCTGGCTCTAGAGAAAAGGACCCTATGCCATATCTTAGCTGGCAGCCGACTCTAGGACGGAACTCTGCGTTTGTTGATCTAACAGAAGAACAAAGGGAGGAACTCGGTGGGATCGAATACCGCTCATTGAAGACCTTGGCCATCGTACTCGTTTGTAAGTGTGTCAAAAACCGCCGAACTCATCTCACGGCCTACCGCTAACGTACAATGAAACGTAGCGTTTTACCTTTTCTTCCATTTACTAGGCGTGGTCACCCTGGCGCCCTGGATTGTACGCAGCGCCACTTATGGCTCTATAGTTGATAGCGATGGCCTGTCACGAGCGTGGTGGTAAGCAGAGCGGTTATTCCATCTCCAAGTAAAAGCTTACGCAGTCCAAGGGGAATATTCACACCAGCTTCCCTGTTCAATGATCTCGGCTTCACGCTCACACCAGATTCGATGATCTCCTTCCAAAAAGCCGTGTTGCCTCTCCTGCTGGGGAGCTTCCTCATTGTTATCGGGAATACTGGTTTCCCATGCATGCTTCGTTTCGTAATCTGGCTAAGCTCATTCCTGGTGCCACAAAATAGCGGGGTATGGGAGGAGTTGAGGTTCTTACTTGACCATCCCCGACGCTGCTTCACCTTACTCTTCCCAAGTGCCGCTACATGGTGGCTGTTTTGGATCCTCGTAGTTCTGAATGGCCTGGACCTCATCTTCTTTATCATCCTTGATGTAAGTTTTCTTGCCATAGTAGTCACCTCTAAATGTCTCTCTAACATACACGCTAGCTCAACGATCCCACCGTAACAGGCATCGGCTCCCCGGGCTACCGCGTCCTCAACGGCCTTTTCCAAGCCGTTTCGACCCGCACCGCCGGCTTCTCCGATGTCAGCCTCTCCAACCTCCACCCCGGCATCCAAGTCTCCTATCTCATCATGATGTATATCTCAGTCTTCCCTATCGCCATTTCCGTACGTCGCACAAATGTTTACGAAGAAAAGTCCCTAGGCATCTGGGGCTCCTCAGCCGAGAACGAAGAAGACGAAAAAGAGCCCTCCTACGTGGGGGCTCATTTGCGTCGCCAGTTGAGTTTCGATTTGTGGTATCTATTCTTGGGACTGTTTATCATTGCGATTGCGGAGGGCCCGAAGTTGCAGAATCCGAACGATAGCGCTTTCACGTTATTCGCCTGCCTCTTCGAGATCGTCTCCGCGTACGGCACCGTCGGGCTCTCCCTTGGCTACCCCAACATCAACGCTTCGTTCAGCAGCGAATTTACCGTCGTCTCCAAAGTCGTCGTTATGGCCATGATGGTGCGGGGCCGGCATCGCGGACTTCCTTATGCCCTCGACCGCGCCATCCTCCTTCCCTCGGATTCCCTACACAAAAAGGAAGACGAAGATGCCGCCAAGCGAATGCAAAGGCGCAATTCGAATATTAGCGAAATGGACCACAACGAACGTCCGCTAGATAAAGCTCCTACGACGGCGACGACAACGGGGAAGGATCTGGATATTATCGAGAATGGTGCATCAGCCAAAGCTCATGCGGGACCTGCGAGGGGGGCATTGGGAAAATTAATGGCTGGGTTGGCGAATCATCCCGACCTAAAGACGAAGCGGCAGAAGGAGCTTAACGAAAAGGAAGCATAAGGGGGATGAATTGTTTATATACTGGGAATATCTACGTCCGTGATTGGGCAAAGGAGTTTTACAGAGCGCAATGCTTTTGGAGTATTGTAAAGGACTCGCGGTGGGCATCTTGCATTTGCATTTGCTAGCGTCATGTTTGTGGGTTACTCTTCATAGGGTGGTATACTGGAGGTGGTCGGTGTACAAAGGGGCGTGGTAGACTTAGGAGTACGTAGGAATATGTGATGAATGAATGGAATGCAAGGCTGTGTGATCATACGCATGTAAGATCGGATGCTTGATGTTTCCTTGTACTCACCTTGTAACCAGCCTGGGAGGAGACTTGAGGTTCCAAAGTTGAAGAGCGGGTAAGTAATATGCACTGGCGGCGCGCATAAAACGAAGCACCGTGCACTTGATTAACGGTGGTGAGGTGGGAGACTCAACAAGGTGAGAGTATTTAGGGGGCAATTGATGAGGTGAGAACTATATGATGTGTTAGGTTTCCATGTCCTCTCTCATATATCGAGGTTGTACTGTAGATCCGGTATGGGGGTTTTTCCTGTTGGGTGGTATGGGAAGGGTGGCGGTGTCTACTGCACGTGCATTGAGTATATTTTGGGTCTTTACATGTTTATGTCTCATGAGGAGAGGTGCAGAAGTGAATTTCGTGAGGTGTAATGTACAAATCTACCAGTAAACGACCAAAGCCCCTGTAAAGAACAGCCCTGTATTCTACGGAGCCCATTCTTTGTCCGTCCACCGAAGATCAAGTATGATATATGACGCTCTATGAAATGGGACACAAAGAAATCTATGATGCGTGATTATCGAGAAGAACTCTCCCTCTATTAGTCATGGTTTTTCGAAAAGAAAGAGAGGTCTTTGTCGTGTGTGGAAACGCTGGAGTGTTGGTGGCTCCTGGAATGGGACCATATGGGAAATGTATTATCTTTACGTTGCTGGCTTTTGCTGAGGATCCTGTATGATGGTGTATGACACTAAGATCTATAGATCTTGGGCCGATTGGATTATCCAGCGTCATGTGTACATTGTTCGTCCTTAAGCACCAGGGATTATTCGCCCCACGACATTTCCAATGCGAACCAAGGTGGAGGCGAAAGGGCTATGCAAATATTACCCTCGTATTAGAAACAGTCATTCTTCGCCATAGGATGCGTACAACGCTACCTCGTGATCCAAAGTGCTCCTTTATCCCCTTCCACGCCCTCTCGAAGAACCCCCTCGACGACCTCCTCGCCGCGGGTTTCGTGCCTGGCGCTTCCATAGATATCTTAATACCGCAGATTCTTCCTCCGCCTCTTTTCTTGTAGCCTCTTCCTCTATCTTCGCAGCCGCCTCAATATTTGCTGCCAGCGGCTCCTGTGCAATGGCACTCATACGCGCCAACACGCAAGGGCATGTGAAAGTTGCCATGAGGCAGTTCCCCCGCGAACGTTTTGGCACAAATGCGTACGCGCTAAGGATATCGCGGAAGCGACGGCAGGTAAGAGCCATGGGGACGAAGTTGGATTCGGTGCGCCAGACTGCCTGCGTTGTATTGCATGCGTTACAGCGCTGGAAAAGGTATCGGAGCTCCTCGGCGATCATGATCAGGATTTCTGTTGAGAGGGATAGTAGGCCTGCTGGTGGGTCTGGTGAGCGAGTTGAGGCTTCCATTCCGGTCAGTCAGAGACGTCGTAGGCAAAAAGTGGGATAGAAGATGTAATATCCTTAGCAAAAATGAACGCAAGACTTCTTTGTAATACGAAATGCTATATTCTGTTGTTGTTCTGAAGTATATTGGGATGCTGGTTGTTGTAAGGGAACGGCCAAGGCATGTGTTGTGGCAAGAATTAGTGTTGAGGTTACATCTTGGTATTCACTGACAGCTGCCGTCCTGGATGAGCTGCTCTTCCTTAGTACCTTCAATTTCGGCTCTGCTGTCATGCTAAACTGCTCAAGGCCGGATCCTATGGTCAACTATCAAAATTACTCACACTACTGAGCTCGTGCTGAGTGGGAATATAATATGAATCGGTGTGGTACTTAATTCATATAGCAATCAAGGGTGCGGTGAATGATAATGGTTGATGTTGATCATACGAAGAAGAAACAACAACTTATATTCCAGTAAAGAAAGCTAGGATGATCCAGAAGAAGGAAGCAGTAAAGCGGGACGGTTTCGAAGCCCGTCATATAGTTGCATTCATTGAGAATCTGATTACCAGTCATGGTAGCAAGAAGGTTGCTTTAGTTCAAATTTCTCATCATCCTCTATGACGGGAAAAGCTTCTCGGATACTCTGAGGTATCTCTGGGCGAGCCTTGGATCGAGTCCATTTCGCTATGCTTGAGTTAAATGATTAGGGCAACACAATGTATCGCTCTAAGTGTGGTGGTATAGCACCCAGTAGATTTTTCTCTTGCAGCCACTTTCTTGAGAAAAGTCTGTCAGCATATCTGTAAGCACCATCACAAAGTATCGTAACCACTGTATGCCCTTTTCCTAATTTCTCCGCCACCTCTTTTGCCGCAACGACGTTCAGACAGGAGCTGGAACCTAGATAAAGTCCCTCCTCGTCAAGACATCGATATACCATTTCTATGCTCTTCTCGTCACTAATATGTAGTGCACCATCAAGAAGGTCGATGTCTGCCTGAAGGTTATCTGTGACACGGCCTTGACCAATACCTTCCGTGATACTGGAGCCAGTCCTTTCAATCATTTTGCCCCCATTAGTAATGTATGCATGTAGAACACTGCCTGGTGGATCTGCCAAGAATGACTTTACTCTGCCATTAGACATGTCCTTTAGATATCTTGTAACACCTGCTAGCGTTCCACCTGTTCCTGTAGCGCAAGTAAACGCGTCAATCTTGCCCTCAGTCTGATACCATATCTCTGGCCCTGTTGTTTCGATATGTGCTCTCCTGTTCGCCATATTATCAAATTGGTTTGTCCATACTGCATTGTCCAGCCTCTCGGCGTGACGTTTAGCTTGGTGATTGTAGTTCTCCGGGTTTTCATATGCCACCGCTGGCACCGGGAAGACTTCGGCACCCAAAAGTCTCAGAAGATCAACTTTTCCTTGAGATTGGGTGTTCGGCATATAAATGACCAATTGATAGCCCTTGGAACGGCACACATGAGCAAGGCCAATGCCTGTATTCCCGGCCGTGCCTTCAATGACAGTTCCACCTGGCCGTAGAAGACCCTTTTCCTCAGCCTCCTTGATCACATACAAAGCCGCGCGGTCTTTAACACTACCACCAGGGTTTTGAAACTCCGCCTTGCCCAGAATTTCGCATCCAGTTTCCTCTGAAAGGCGTTTGAGGCGGATTAGGGGTGTGTTCCCAATTGCTGAATCGATGCACATTCGGTTAGCCAGACACAAATGTACATGAACAAGTAACCTTTACCTCCAACAAACCCGTCGACATGGCCTTGCGCTTTGGCTAATTGGACCCGATATTGGTTTGAAGCATCAACCTTAGCTGATAATTCTGCCATCCTGTACGCTGTTGTGGCAAATCTTCGCACGCCTCTAGTGAACATGGTATTACAGAAGAGGAGAAATCGTAAAAACAAGCTGCTGGAATATGGAAGATTTGGAGGGGTTCATTTTTGCGGAGTTTACGGCGCTAAGCACTAGCGGCTTTTGTTTGTTTACACCGGCATCACCAACTCGACCTTGACTCTTCTTTTGATTTTTCCTAGAATCGCAATTGTCTCAAATCTGCAACGAGTCGCCAGCATGCCAGGAAGAGTATCCACGCGTGCTTCTACTACGTCTCGAGGTTCTCACAAACCATCAACCCAAACACTAGCTTCGCGCAGGTCGACCGCGTCACGCATTTCCTCCCCAACGGTGGTTATACCAGATGAAGGACCCTCGTCAAGTTTGCGAGCACAAATCTGTAACCTTTTCGGAGATGCACAGAGAACAATTGCAAGCCATCGGAACTTGGTGATCAGTTTGAGGAAGGTACAGGAGGCATGTTGCTACGAACCGATCAACCCCAGCAACAAAAGGCAGGAGGAGTTCGGGGAGGATGATTTCAACGTCGAAGTTGCGCGCTGTGTCATCCGATTCATGTGTGTGAAGAAAAGTGAAGGTGTAGGCGATAAACTCGTGAGGTTCCTAGGGCTGTTCCTTCGACATGCCTGTGAGAAAGGTACGAGATAGATTACATTGAAACCCTCAGAGCAGATACTGATCATTCATAGATGCGGCCCTTCTTCCTGAAGAGCTTGACGAAACACAGTCCTTTCCTGAAACCCCAAGCACTCGGCTGACTTCTCATATTCTTGCCATATTGCTACCACTGCTGGCTTCGAAGGAAAAGACCGTTCGCTATCGTTCAACCCAGCTAATAGCGCATATAATCAACTCGCTTGAGTCAATCGATGATGAGTACTATCACCTATTGAAGGTTGGGCTTCTCAAAAGAACAAAAGATAAAGAGCCAATGATAAGAGTTCAGGCTGTCCTCGGCCTGGGACGACTCGCTGGCAATGAAGACGATGGAGGACAGGACAACGCAGATAGCGACGATGACGAAGCAAGCGGCCTGTCGGAGAGGCTGCTTGAGATCCTTCAGCATGATCCCAGTGCAGACGTCCGCCGCTCTCTTCTACTGAATCTACCCTTGACCCCAAGCACTCTACCTTATCTGTTAGAGCGGGCTCGTGATGTTGATTCAGCTACGCGAAGGGCGCTCTATTCACGACTGCTCCCAGCTCTGGGTGACTTCCGCCACCTGTCGCTGTCTATGAGAGAGAAGCTGCTTCGGTGGGGTCTGCGTGACCGCGATGAGAACGTTCGGAAAGCCACGGCAAGACTCTTCCGAGAGCGTTGGATCGAGGACTGCGCAGGCCCACGAACAGCTGATAAGGGTCGTCCAGCTAGAGAAGCTGCTCCTCCCAGCGTTGACGGCTTGCTTGAATTGCTGGAGCGTATTGACGTCGTAAATTCAGCAGTCGAACATGGTGTGGCTGGCGAAGCTATGAAAGAGTTCTGGATCGGAAGACCAGACTATTGTGACGCTATGAGTTTCGAAAATGCATTCTGGGACAGTTTAACCCCCGAGAGTGTCTTCCTGGCCAGAAGTTTCAATGACTTCTGTAGACAAGACGGCGAACCAAAGCATGAATCACTTGCTGAGGAGAAGATGCCGGAGGTGACTAAACTTGCTTTCTTTCTCCAACGATATATGAACAACTTGGTAGACTGTCTAAAACGTAACGACGCCGACGGCTCAGGTGAAGGAGAGGATGAAGACACGGTCGAGTTAGAATTCGTTGTGGAACAACTGCTTCATATTGCAAAGTCACTGGATTATTCCGACGAAGTTGGTAGAAGAAAGATGTTTTCTCTTATGAGGGAAACACTTGCCATTGCCGGATTACCTGATGAGATCACCAAGCTTGCTGTCGACGTCCTCCGAGACGTTTGCGGCGCTGACGCTGCTGGAGAGCGGGAGTTCTGTGGCGTAGTACTGGAAGCTGTCGCCGAAGTCCATGACACCATCTCCAATGAAGAAGATAACGCCAACGATGAAGATGAAAGCTTCCACTCGGCCCAATCAGAGATGAGCGGGACCACACCGACAAAGGCGAGCAACAAGCAGAACGGCGTCCGGGCCAATAGCGTAGATGGCGAGGAAGACGAGGCCAAGGCCATTAAAGAAATCGTGATCAACATGAAGTGCCTCCATATAGCGCAATGTATGCTGCAAAATGTGGAGGATAATCTACAGCAAAATATTCATTTGGTGACAATGCTGAACAATCTAGTTGTACCAGCCGTTAGGAGTCACGAAGCACCAATCAGAGAACGTGGTCTACTCTGCTTGGGTTTGTGCTGCCTTCTCGATAAGGTATGATGGTCCTTTCCTTGAAGGCTTACCTATACTGACACTCTGGCTCTAGAATCTAGCTGAAGAAAACCTAAGCCTCTTCCTTCACTGCTTCAATAAGGGTCATGATGCACTTCAAGTGACCGCTCTCCATATTCTCTCTGATATGTTGACGACACATCCAAGTCTGCTCTCCTCACCAACGGCCGATCCTGCACTTCAGAAATCAGTTTTCAAAGTTTTTACGAAAGCTACGAAGGCGGTGCAATCACCTGATGTTCAATCAGCAGCTACAACCGCTCTTTGCAAATTGATGCTGACCAGCGTAGTCCAAGATGAGGAACTTCTCAGGCAACTTGTGGTCTGCTACTTTGATCCTACCACGAAGGATAATGCTGGAGTGAGGCAGGCGTTAAGCTACTTCCTGCCAGTATATTGTCACAGCCGTAGGGAGAATATGGAAAGAATGGCGAGGGTTGTGGTAGGGATCATGCATACTCTAATGAACCTAGGAGAGGAATTGGAAGAGGACGAAGAGATGGTGGGAATAGCGGTTGTAGGAAATATGTTGGCCGACTGGACCGATGCTAGAAAATTAGTGGTACAAGATGAAGCCACTGTTAGCTGGGACGAGGCTGGTAGGAAAGAGGTCAAGGCTGTTAATGGCGACGTTCATCTCAGTCTTGTGGAGGATCTGCTCGAGAAGGCAATGAGTCATGGGTGCACAAGTAAGCTTGACCATTGCTCCGTGACCGCTTATGCAATAGTTGACCATGTTCTAGAAGAAGAAAAGAAAGCTCTCCTTTCAATGCTGAGCAAGCTATACATAACCGGCAACTCGAACGCAGAAAAGCTACAATCTGCTCACGAGCTCGTCATCGAGGCCATTGACCTCAAGATTGGGACTGATGCGACAACCCGAAATGCTCTCAACAAATTGGAGGCAGCCTTGAACAAAGTAATAGGCGAATCAAGCGCCTTCAGAGGAGGTACTGAAGGAGAGACCATTGCTGAGCCGGCGCAAGAAGGTCTAACTGTAGTAGATGAAGGGCAAATTGAATTACCAGGGGTGCCTTCCGATGAGGCAGATGACATGAAGATGGATGTCACAAAGCATGAGGTCGAAGACATGACAGGGACAAATGACACCTTATTGGAGGAATTGCTGGATGATGATGAAGACGGAGGGGCCTAATGTCTCTTGGATGTAATTTCATGGAAGCGGGTGAATTTGATCATGAGTTGCGCCATTGAAAGACTTGCTATTTTACCATGATTGCAACTAGCATTCTTGTCTTATCGCCAGTGGCCCGTAGAGACCAGCCTATGTCGAGCTCCACTGTAGACGCCCAAGAGGTCAGCAGTCTCGCTCAGCGTAATTCTGAGAGCAGAAGAACAAGGTACCGCAGGTCAAGTAGCGAACCTTCAAAGAAAAGATAGGCAGAACAGTAGACCTATGGTCCTCGAGTTCTTTTGCTGCCTGCGCCTCTACCGTAACTGTCCGTAAGTACTGGGCGGAAGTGTCGAGGAATTTGCCTTGTGTATTGGACCCTTACCCCCAGGTGCTACCCGGCTTTCACCCACTGGTACATATTGTCCGCCAACTCCGACTCTCTTCCATCCCCATCTAAGTGCAAGGGCTTTACGCGTATCAGTGAGGATTCGTCCGAGATCGCGTTTTTGCTAGTTGAAAACTACTTTATGACCACTCGTTATGGACTTCGGTTCGTATCGGAATTTTTGAAAAATTCTCTTCATTGAAGAAACTGCATCTTTTCATTGCATGCTGTCCTTTATGGATGGCTGTGAAGATGAGATAGGTATACGTCGCAACTCTCCCCGATCAAGAATGCATGCTACCTGCATGATAGAAATGCTCGATGTTGGATAATTCTGTAAATGTGCAATGCTGGGAAGGGCCTACAAAAACGACAACAACCCCAGCCAAGCAGGGTTGTGGAATCTCTCTCGATACTGAGCCCATTGCACGTGTTGAGCTTGTCCTCACGTAAAGGCATTATCTAAAGGTATTGAATATCACGACATGGCACGGAAAGTACTTGTTACTGGTGCCACGGGCCTACTCGGCCGCCAGGTGTTGAAAGCTTTTCAAGAAGCTGGATGGGACGTTGTGGGCACCGGGTTCTCGAGAGCGAAACCGCCTTCCATCATCAAGCTAAACGTGTCCGACCAAGCGGCGATATCGTCAGTACTAGATAAAGTCAAGTAGGCAGCAATATTGCGGTCACACCTCGCCATGGATGCAAGCTGACGATGCTGAGGTCACAGACCCCAAGTCGTGATACACTGTGAGTGAGAAGTGTAATACTTTGAACCTCAAATTAGGACTGATTTCGTTTCAGGTGCCGCAAACCGCTTTCCAGATAAATGTGATGCTGATCCGGAGGGAGCCCAAAAATTAAATGTCGAAGCCACCCACCACCTTGCTCAGGCAACCTCTTCCCAATCTATCCTCCTCATCTACATATCTACTGATTATGTCTTTCCGGGCGTGCCAGGTGAAGCTCCTTATGAAGCCGACGCATTCCCAAGCCCTCCAAATCTATACGGGCAAACAAAGCTAGATGGAGAAAGAGTTGTACTGGACACGACCAAGAGCACAGGTTTAGGCATCGTATTGAGGGTGCCTGTTCTCTATGGCAAAGCTGAGGAACCTAAAGAAAGTGCCATCAACGTCTTAATGGACGTGGTATGGAAGGCTCAGGAGGTGAAGGCGGAAAACGCCAAGATCAGTATGGATCATTGGGCTCAGCGCTACCCCACCAATACTGAAGATGTAGGACGGGTCTGCAAGGATGTGGCTGGGAAGTACCTGGAAGCAGGCGATGCTCGGTCGGAAATGCCAAGGACCTTACAGTTTTCATCGGAGGATAGATACACGAAGTACGAGATATGTGAGCTATTTGCGGAGATCATGGGCCTTCCAATTGAAGACAAGATTGAAGCAGATAGACAAGGGAATGGTCCAAAAGCAAGCGTGCAGAGACCGTATGATACACATCTGTCGAGTCAAACTCTTAAAGATCTTGGGATCAATGTCCAAACGCAGAGTTTCAAGGCTTGGTGGTATGCACACGGATACGATAGAAGTGTCTTCCATGTACCGGCTGACGGAATTTCAGGAAATGGGAGGTACGGGCTTTCAGAAAATAAACAGTGTCGTGGTCTACGCCCTATTCGTCTTCAGATACGGTTTGTTAAGGCGTGCTTAGATGACTCTCAGGGGCCCTTCTACACCAAAATTGTACTACACCTATATTATCGTGATATTGGAGCAGCCGTGCAGACCAACCACACATGGTACCGTGATAGTATAATCCTCTGCTAGACGAATTGGACAACACAACCGAAACGACATCGTAGTATGTCTCCACAGCTAACAAAGCTTCTACATTTGCATTCTGTATCTTACTTCGAGATCTGGAAGTCTTTGTGTCTACATCTGCGATATGCCGTCGATCACCATACCGTTCGACATATGGTCCACAAAAGTACTTTTCCAAGTGTCCTTGATGATCATGTCTTGATGTACCTTTTTTCCGTCCGCCCCATGTTCCATCAACCATTGCGGTCTCTTCAAGGCGTAGTACCATCTATCCTCCATCAGTTCACCTCGTATTCTGCTTCGATCTCTCATTGAAGTAGAGTCTTATGTTGTTTTGGGGGAACTATTTTCCAAGATGCTATCATTGGGTAGAAGAAGGCAGTCAGGCGTAGAAACAAGGAAGAGAAATAAGGTCATGGGAGATTGAACCAAGTAGAATGAGAAAGCTGTCTGGTAATCTTAATGGGGAGACGCTGCTACGAATGTATGGATGGTGGTTCACGGCGATGGCTTTGGACGCACGACCATAGATACACCCGACCATCAGCGCTTCGAAATGAACAGAAAGAGCGAACTTCTAAGACTAATGATCGTGGGCAAGGACGTTGTACAGTACAGTACTCCTACAGATGTGACTGCCAAAGATACAGTAGTATGAGGGCACATCATGATACGGTACCAGTGGGCTGTCAAAATTACGCTGAAAGACGCTAAGGTACAGTACACAACAGCCCTATATAGATTAATGCAAGTCGCGTGGATCCGCAAACGAATTCTTGGAATTGGCCCCCCCCTATGGAAATTATTCACTGCTTGTCACAAACATCGCAGATGCCTCAAACTAGACCACCTCATTGCAATACGGACCCAAGATGTCGACTGAGGTACAGACGTATCCCCAGTCGCAGCAACATACTCCAAGATATTCTCCATCAACACTTGGTTCCTCTGTGATAGCGACAATGCCTGCCGTAGTCCAAACGGAGAATCCTGCACCTCTTAGAAATGAGACAATTGCACGAAGCATGTCGAGGTATCGGGGAAACCGTCGAGTCAAAAACCAAGCTGACCCTCCACCTATGCCCACGAACCCCTTGTACAAGAGGCCGCATGCAGAATCACAGTCTAGTTCTGGCCCATATAACGAACCCGATCTGGACCTGGAAGCAATACCGAGGCGACGTGAGGATAGTAGCCAAGGGAAGACTGTGGAAGACGCTCCGAGGCATGTGCTCGCAGGAGCGACTACTGCGTCTTCCCAATCTCGAGGCATTCGATCCCTTCCCGAAGGCCAGAGAGACTTATCGAATCTAGTGCAGACCAGTGCGCCAACGGCAGGAGTACATCCTCGGAATTTCTCCGAAAACGCAGCGCGGCCTGAAGCTCGGTACGCCGTTAATGGCGATGATAACTGTCAGGCACAAATACTATGTAAAGAACAGACCGACGGTAGACGGATGAAGGGAGCTGGCTATGACGAACGTCGGCGGGAAGAGCTGGAGAGAACATGTGGCCATAGACAGAGACGCCAAAGCCTGCGGCAGGGCGCTCAACCGATCAACCAACCAGCGATAAAGTCCGAAGATCTGGGGTTTCTTAGCCGGGAGCACAAGCAAAGGCAACCTACTTCAAGACCGATATTATCAACTAAAAAGAGCTTCACTCAGCGGATGGCGGGCAGTATCAGTAAAGCTACTGGATCCGACAGCAGAGCTGAACTGAAGCGGACTATCTCTTTTCCTATCCCTATTGAACCAGAGAGTGTAGCGCCTGCGCCTGTACCTAGTTTCGATGCACCCATATCCGCCGTCAACGCTGGTGAGCGGAGAGTCATGGTCAAGTGTCAGGATAGTGTCATTCCGATTACTATCACGCCGTCAACAACTCCGGTTGATGTCATTCGCTTTGCTTCAAGCAAACTGCCCGGAATAATTGACCCAAATTCGGTAGTACTACTCGAGTCTTTCAAGCAAGTTGGGTTAGAACGGCCTCTTAGAAGATACGAGCATATTCGCGATGTACTGAACTCGTGGGATAATGATGAACAGAATGTATTGATCGTTGTCCCTTCGCCCACAGGAGGCAATGACGATGACTTAGATTTAAGGAGCGTTTCAAGAGAGCAGCCCGGAGATACTTCAGTGTATTTATATCATTCACAAATGCCAGGCAAGTGGGACAAACGATGGATCACCCTACGGTCAGATGGGCAAGTGGTCTTAGCCAAGAATCTTGTAGGTGAAACGACCAATATCTGCCACTTGTCTGATTTTGATATCTATGCTCCAACGCCGCGTCAGATGGCTAAAAAAATCAAGCCGCCGAAGAAAGTTTGCTTCGCTGTCAAAAGTCAGCAGAAGTCCAGCATGTTCATGAGCACTGCCAATTTCGTTCACTTCTTCTCCACCAGTGATAGGAAGCTGGCTACGTCTTGGTACAAAGCAGTCCAGGAATGGAGAAGCTGGTATCTGGTCAACGTGTTGGGAGAAGGCCAGAAGAAAGTGGCAAATGTCCATACAGCGAATAGTATCCACCGAAGAAACTCGATTAAGGCTCCCGCAGCCGTAAACCGTGTGCAGCACACTAATGGCTCTCATCACGGTTTACCCTTGGCTCCAGCGCCCACTATGGGAGCTGTGGGTCCGGCACAGAGTAATCAGATACGAGTCAAAGCTGTCAGAGATCGAGGAGCCCCTCCAGTGTCGTTCCCCAAGAGGCTCACCAAAGACGCCCTCACTGGCGAAGCCACCACTCGCAAACACGGGCCTACCTTGATTCAGAGCCACGCAGAACAAGCCCTAGAACCTGAGCCCTTTGAGCCCGCCAGCCTTCTCGGCCGAACCTACAGCCAGCGCCAGAAAGCTGTCCAAACCCAGCCCAACCACTACCCTATTACAGTCGACCATCCTAACTCCGGCAACTCCCCGGCCACCAGCTCCAACGCCATCAATGAACTCAAACGCAGCTCCTCCCAGCGCCAAAAACCGAGACCGCTTATCGATCTAACACCAAAGTACATTGAACCGCCTCAACACTCCAGGAAAGGTCGAGGCATCATACCCAAGCAACTGCCCCCTGGGGGTCTTGTGGATATAGCTACAAGCCCTGAGACTGCTATCCCAATCCCGCCGACTACTTCTTGGCGACGACCACGGGAAAGATCACCCGCTACCCAACAAACGCATACCCTCCGCGGCACCCGTCCTTCTCATCTCAGCAACCCCGAGAGCCCCCACACCTCCCCCGAGCGCGCAGCCTACAACAGCAACGACGACATACCCGCCTTCACAGGGGCCGGCCTCTTGGCTAAAACCGGCAAGTCTCAAGGCGGTACAGGCACGGGACGAGGCGTCATGTCTGGAGATCGGCAGGCCAAGGGCCCGATGATTGATGTGGTGAAGCCAAGCCAGTTTGTGCAAGGAAGTTTGTTAGCGGGGATGGGGGTTGGGGAGAAAGGGGTGGTGGTTGATCGGGAGAAGAGGAGGACGGTAGATGTGCTGGTGGGGGAGGGGGTGTGAGGGGTGGTATGCGCTAGAATTGGTGGTTTGGTAGTGAACGGAGATGAACAACTATTTCAGAGAGAGGCAACTGCGAATGCTTGTTAATCCATTGGATGTTTCTATGGTTCCGTAGTTGATTCTACTCCCTCGAATTCCTCCCCTCCCCCAATTAACTAGAGGCTTGTCGCAACGTCATTATCCAACAACCAACAGCCAGGTACGCCAGACCAACTATCTGACTATCTAACAGATTGGGTACGAGAAGTCAAACCCGAGTCATTCCAAGTGTTATGTCCCCAGTTCTCCTTGTCGCACGCACATGGCTTGCGGAGTCATTGATCATAGTTGTCGAGTTTTTCCACTTGGAGATTTCCATGTAGACTGCTTAGCATCCTTTCCTCATATTTCCTATAACAATTATCCCTTGCTTAAACCCCCTAAACATGCATAACCCCTTTCTTCTTCTTCTTCTTCTTCAGCCCCATCTTCCCTCCTCCCATCCCTCTCTCTCTCTCATCTATACACGCATCGTATTCCAAACCAAACCCCAAACTCCCTACACACTTCCATTCCTTCACTCACCCCCGGTAGTTTGATAACCCCCTTTTCCTTCAAATAGCTGTACTCCTCGGCTATCGCTTTGGCACACAATTGAAATTATTACGATTGTTTTTGCGTGCGGATTTTAGATGTTGTGCCAGAGGGTTGAGGTGTTCTGGTTGCTTTCGGTAGTAGTCAAGGACCGGTGTTTGGATGCTATCTCACCTGCTTGCTGGATTGGTTTTGAGCCAAGGTTCTTGTGGAATGTTGTGATCCAAGTCAACATAGATAGTCGTATAACATCGTGGATGTCTACTTTAATACCACCATTATCGAAAGTTGACCGTTTGCGGGTGATTTTCTTACCACTTATCTGTAAATGTATAAAAATATATACATATATTAAGGGAACCAATATTTGCACACCCAGTTTCCATACATGCACGCCCAATTTCACTACATAAACACCCATTCAAATTAGAATTAATTATACCGATACCTCGATCGCCTAGAAATACCTTTATTTGTATGAGTGCCCCACCAAGAATTAAGTACCTCTGGGATCAACTGTTATTTTCACCACCTGGCGCTTGCTCCTGAAACTCCGGAATCTGCTCTACAATAGCTGAACCTTCGTCACCCCCCCTACCTCGTCCTCTGCCCCTCCCCCTAGCTCCCTCCCTCCCTCTATCTCGCCCTGGTTACGACGGCGTAACCTTGGGGGCCGGCGTGGTTGTTGGCAGCGAGAACGAGCTTTTCATGACTGGTGTAGAGCTCCCCTACCGGCGGCGGCGTGAGATCCATTGGTAGGAGGAAGGTAGATAGGTAGATTAGATATCTGGTAATATGTTAGACGTTGTAACGCGATGAATTTGATGAAGAATGACGTCGTTGCCTGCAGGTACTTAATTCTTGGTGGGGCACTCATACAAATAAAGGTATTTCTAGGCGATCGAGGTATCGGTATAATTAATTCTAATTTGAATGGGTGTTTATGTAGTGAAATTGGGCGTGCATGTATGGAAACTGGGTGTGCAAATATTGGTTCCCTATATTAATCAACATCACATATACAAACACCCGGGCTAATGCTCTTCGCTGAATGCTGCACAGAATCCCCTAACCAATCGCTGAAGCAACAAATCAAGATATGAAACAAACACATGGACTAGTATCTACCTGCTTCACTTTTCTCGACGTCCCTCCCCTGATCGTGCATATCCGCTCCATCCGCCGCAATTTCTTCCCCGGGCATCTGCGGTTGCGCTCCCCTCTTCTCCTCGTTCTTTACACCCCCCCCCCTTCTTCCTCCTGCGCTGCCGACATCTCGGCCATCGGCTCCTCTGTCTCCCGCGCAAATTTGCACCTCTTCCTGATTGCGGGTCCGTACCTGAAAAATGGAAACGGAAACGGCACACATATTAGAGTCAAGAACGCTGGTATCGTGCTTGCCTAGTGGATGCCCAGGTTGTTGTACATGCAGGTAGTAAATAGAGGAAATACGGCACCGAATAAGCTTCGAAGAACGCTGTTGGCGGCGAGTACGGAAGCGGCGTAGATGGTGTAGGCGTCGATGAGGTAATTCATTATGGATAGGAAGACGAGCACCATGCCGAACCCGAACGGGGCGGTGAATATGATACAGACGATCCAGTGGATACTAGGGTAGTTTGTCCAGGCGAAGATCAAGAGACCAAGGGGGATGAAGGCGCTGCCCAACATGCTGGGTGATATTCTAGCTTCTGGAGGGGCGCTATGGGCTCCATTTGTGATTGCAGCGTCCGCAGCACGATTATATCGCTTGTTGTCGGGGATTGTATAGATTACAGCCGCGATCATACCGACTGCGACACCTAAGAAGGCAAGGCCACCGACACCTTCGGACCAGCCACGTTGTTGCTGGAACACAATGGGAAAGGCAGCGAACATCGGAATAAAGGGTTCCGTAGATGATGGCCATGTAGATCGAGAGAAGGAGGACGATCGGTTCGCTGAAGAGAAGAATCCAGGGCCGGGACAGGGCGACCTTGAAGGATGCACCAAGGGTGGACGTACCGTGAGTGGCTTCGTGTTTAGAAAGGTAGACTTTGCCGGTTGCTCTGTTGAGCTCGGCGGCTCGTTTGCGGAGAAGGACTGGCTTGTATGTTTCTGGGATGGTCAAGGCCCCAATGATCCAGACAGCTCCTGTAAAGATGGCCATGAGACCTTCAACCCATCTCCAGCCCTTCGCTTCTCCCAGAAACCCCCCCCACGATCGGTCCTAGAGTTGGGCCCATGAAAGGTGCGGCTGCAAAGACTGACATAGCGAGACCTCTCTGCTTTGCCGCGAACATGTCCGCAATGACTCCTCCTGCGTTTGTCAGGGGCGACGAACCAAATGCACCAGCAAAGAACCGAAGGACAAGTAGCGTTTGAATGTTCTTCGAACCCGCGGCCCCTGCGTTGAAGGCGGTAAGGGCGCCATAGGTCCCAAAAAAGAGGACCTGGCGGCCATAAAGCTCAGACAGAGGCACCCACAGTAGAGGACCAATTGCAAACTATAAGACCGACAAATCAGCACACCGCTGAACTTCCGGACTTGGTTATGCTTACCCCAAGTACAAAGAGTGATACCCCAAGTATAACCGCTTCTTCGCTTGCTCCAAATTGCTGGATAATTTGATTTATACCGCCTGTGTAGGCGGAAGACACAAACGACACAGCTAATGTGGCAACAGCAACCAGGAGTGTAATTGACCATTTTTTCACCATGGAAAAGCCCATAGGATCACGAGGGTCGTTCGGTATGAATCCCAACACATAAGGATCCTCTTTCGTTCCTGAGCCATTATAGTGGTAATGGAGGACAGCAGGGGTTACAAGAGCTTGTGAGGCCACCACTTGCCAGTGGGAAGGGGCTTTTTCTCCTGAGACGGACTTGGTATCAACGTCAGTAACGAGTATGTGACGAAGTGTCGCTGCTTGCGGTCATGATGAGCAATGAGAGATGGAAAGTATGGAAGCCAACGGGCAACAGCGAGATGGAAGCAAGGACAGCAAGAGATCAGAGATATGGTACTGGATGAACATGACTGAAAAGAAAGGCAACGCCATGGGGACTCTATATAACAGTCTGATTCGGTCAACCGAAAAGGGGAACGGCCTTGACCCATCACAATTCACATCTAGTAAGGTAAGGTATGTAAGGCATAATTCGGGAAGCCTGAAAGAAACACACAGAATTGCATAAATCCCCCGTGGGCAACAGTGACGTCGTCTGGTTGCATAAAGATCATTCATCCGATACATAGGTACTCGTACGGACCTGAGGTGCCGTCTGCCGCTTTTAACCGAACCCCGTGCCCCCGTACCCTGCCATCCCCTGCCCCTCGGTTATGATACTTAACCCTAATCGCCCCGCTAGTCCTTTACTAATAAACGCAATGCGTGTTGCTGGCAAGTTGTACCTCAATCGTCTCATGTCACGTGCGTTGCAGTGCACTGCTCTCGAGTACGTAGTATATTGCCCTGTTTGTACCTATCTAAAAGCGACCCCCCAGATTATGCTACATTGAGCCTCCCCCCAGCCTCTCAAACGTCCACTCCCCGAACAAGTACATTCTCTCGCGCGATCCATACCATGTCCTGTAGTAGCCAAACCGCCTTATCTGAATCCTTGCCCTACAAACCACCCATATCCCCTGACCCCCCAAGATCTCTCTACCACCCACGCTAGCCAAAGAAAATAAAGGCATCTCACATCGCACTGAAGAAAAGGCCAAAGCAGAAGGGAAGACTAAACACAACCGACTCGGACAAGAGAAGCTTGAACAACGCAATCCACCAGTCTAAAAACCCCGCCGACGCTTTTTGGATATCCCCTCCCAACACCACCGTGGCTGTCCATCCCGCTATGCTGACAATGTGGAGATCTATAGCCCTGCCGTATCCTGAACACAACCGCTGCCGCATGAAGGTGTCGCTCCGACGATCAAACTCCGCTGTAGCGCAAGAAATACCGATGACCCCTTTCCCACCCCCTTCTTTTTGCATTCTATGACACCCCACCAGCCCGCCGACATCACCAACATATGAAATATGAACGATTTGCCCTGATTATGCGGGTGACTTGTTCGAATTTGCACCGTTTCTCCGCGCGTCGTCACTCATTGAAAGACCGCCAAGTCCGGTGGAGAGGAAGGCGAATGGATCAGACGATCCTCCATCCATATTGCCGTAATTGGGACCGTAGGAAGATCCATTTGGAACTCCAGCAGAGGGGCCGTTACCAGCAGATGAGAAAGCGGCTTCAGCAGCTCGACTGTCAAATGGTCCTCCAGAGTGGCCGCTGCTGCCTTGACTATACCCTGTGTTCACCGGGGCATAAGCACCGGTTGGAGCACCAAGTCCAGAAGGCAGAGCGTATTGACTAGGCGGACCACCATACTGTTGACCTCCGAACCCGCCAGAGCCGAACCCGCCAGCAGCTGATGCAAACGGACCAGGACCAGGAGTGCCTGCCATAGATGGAGGGCCCATACCATATCCAGACGGTGGCTCAAGGGGAGAGGGAAATGCCGAGTCAGCTACGACAGCAGCTCCCGCACGGCTGGCACCACAACGAAGACAGCTGACGTTCTTGGCGAAGTTGTGGTAACCGCATCCATCCGATCTGCACTTCCAGTCTCCAGCTCGAAAAGGCACCATTCCACCGCCTCCACCCATACCACGCCCATGGCCCATGCCATGACCGCCATGATGACCCATATGGTGGTGAGGAGCCATCATATGCGGAGCACCGTAACCGTAGCTAGAATAACCCATTGGATCTCCACCTGGCGCTGCAGAAACAGCGGGGAAAGAACAACGAAAACATGCTGTACGGCGCTGGAAGTTGGAAAACCCACACGACGGGCAAGTCCAATCCCCAGGCCGTGGGCGGTTTTTGCTTGGAGGGAAAGGTGTTAAGATTTCTGCAGCGCGGTCGAGAACTCGACTTGAGGATGGAGAAACCTCTATAGCTTTCTCGTTCAGAGCACGACCATTCATACAAAGACTCTCTGCTGCCTATCAAGAGGTCAGAAAGATACTCAGTGAAGCAAGATATGAAGCTTAGTTATCACGGTTCACCGCAGCTTAAAGCATGAGAGACAAAAGGGCAAGTGCTTCACTACTGGAAGCGGTAGTATGAAGACGTTGAATTTCAAGTAGACGTAGGAAATTGAACTGACCTCCTCGTGAGAAGAGAAAACTGCAAAGCCAGAGCCTGTGGGCTTGTGTTGATCCGGCGTACGTAGGGTCCAGAATGCGATAGGCCGACCACCAAATTGGGTGAACCAGCTTTCAAGCTCGGATTGGGTAGTATCGTGAGGGAGACCACTCATATGTAGTACCTTACTACGCTCTGATAAGAAAGCACGGACGTCTGCTCTAGCATCCATCGGCCTAGTAAGAACGTCTGGATGTTCGTGTGGTGGCTGTGACTTGTGAATGAGACCGCGGAGTACTCGTGCTAGTGTTACAGCCTCTTCCATCGCCCGCCTTGGTGAAGCTGGAGCCAGCGCTTGCAAATGAAATGGCAGATTGTGTTTTATGGGCGCCGAGGATTGGACGGGCTCGACCTCGAGCGCGGCACATATGTTGGCAAGAGAGCTTGGACCAAACGGTAAGGACTCGGGGTGATGTTGCTGCCAGCGCTGATACTCTGTACGTAGATCGTATGTACGGGAGTGCTGGAGATATGGCGGAAGCACAACAGCCTTGTCTCGTGCTTCCCGAGGAAGCTGGACACGCAAGTCCCACGAATCTAGGGTGACGAAGGAAAATTCAAGGTTTTTCGGTAGTAGGTGCTCCTGAGCAAAGCTATCGAAGCGGTTGATGGCGTCACGGAAAGATCCAGCGGTGCGGACGTGCTCCCAGGTCAAAGTCGTAAGGCTTGCTACCTCGAGTCTTAGCTACCTACGCGTTCTGATCTGACACAAGGTGGTTGCCCTGTAGCACTTACTGCACAGTGGGGTTATGGGCGTGTTGACTGGCTTGACTAGGACGCTCTCTCGGTGCATCTGTAATTGTAACCGTGAGCTCCCTTCGGTGAATCTGAGCAGATCCTACCTACCTCTTCACATTTCTTGGCGTCAAGCATGACCCAGCCAAGCTCGATGACCTCGGCCGAGTCTTTTGAAACCTTCCAATGGGTCAACACACAATAGCAGCCTTCCACTTGGGACAGTGTATCTCACATATACTCCATGTTCATCGCACGCTGCCAGGAGATCGTCAGCGGTGTGAACGCCATGTAAATGAACAGTGTGAGACATACTAGTAGCCACATGTATGACGATGTACCGGTCGAGGCTCGGTTTCTGCCCCTGATTGTTTGCCATGCCGATCTAACAATGGGGATGGTCGTCAAGCGGATTGGTGCTGCGGAGCTTACGCCTGCACTTGAAGAACTAAAAAACGGCTCCCAAGATGCTTCGAAGATGGTTCTGGAGGTTTGGTCCTTGGATATCCTTAGATTTCTGCAACTACAAACATAGATAGTAAGAGCTAGCGGCGAAAGACAAATTCAGTATCTTTTTTCATCAGGATAAAGCCCCTGTTGAGATATGGCGGAGGGGCGAGTGAGGGGAGGGGGGAGATGTAGAAGATAGGAGGGAGATGGGGGGGGGGGGGATGGAAGCGGAGTGAAGTGTCGAGGTCAGGATTGGAAATTAAATCGTTAGGGTTCTTTTCACTTTTCTCACGCCAAAATCCGAAAATAATTGCCAGGGGAGTGACGCGCCAAGACTACGGTTTCACCTTTCAACTTTGTCTATTTTTCGCCTAAAGCAACGGGTCATGATGGGTTGTACTCCGTACATACTGTAGGTACTCCGTACTCTCGAACGTGTAAGACCAACTTGAAGCATCCTCCATTCAATTGATCGATCCATCCATGATCGCTTACGACGATTGTAAACACCACTCACAATGTGTCCGCTTGCTCAAGCCGACATTCGGACGACAGCTCGACACATGGAGGATAATCACAGCACTGTTTGTGTCGGGCGGTGTCCACGACATGACTGACCAATGGTGGGACGTACAGGCGTACGAGAGCACTGCAGACGTACTGTACTTTACTCCACTGTAGTATTTTATTACACTCGGTACTGCACACCTGGACTACGGTACTTTACCTACTACCTACCTTACCTTACCTTACCTTACCTTACACTCCACCATCAAGCAGCAGGTGACGCTGCATCAATCATTGTTCCCTCGCACTAGACAATTTGGTTTACTGTCTACCTGCCTACCTTACTTGAGTCATTGCTGCCGCCAACCTGCTGCAATCAAGCGCAGGTCACATCACACCCAGTCCTTTTGCGTCTTTTCCGTACAACAAAGAAGCTGTTTCAAGTCTTGCAGTTATCCGATATTAAGCTGAGACGCCAACACCGAGTGCCTGAACGGGCAAGAGATCTTTTGGATTCGGGACAGGACGCTCGTGACCTCGCGAACTTTACCCTAGACCTATCCCAGCATGGCCTACTTGCTTCATCACCAATGTCTGACTTGGATCGTTACACGCATGCAATCAATGAATGTATCGACTGAAGAGGCGATGCAGTGGTACGGATGGATTGGCGGTTCTTGCATCAATGTACATAGCTGCTCCTTTCTTGAGAACATAGCAGCCACAAGTGCCACATCAACTCGCACCAATACGTGCTCATCCTGTAATGGCTAGGGGTTTCTTTGAGAGTCAACTGGGGGGAGAGTGCCATCTAGAGATGACATATGATTTCGCAATTGGTCGACAGACAAAGGAATGTGAATGCAGGGGCACCGTCTTGAAATCCAGCTCGATTCAAAGTATCTAAGAAAGCACATCGCCCGAGGTACCACCAGTCCACCATGCACTCAACGACATCAAACGAAGTCCCCGTAAGTTGTCCATTATATCTGGTCGTTGCTTCCACCACCTCCGGGGGGTAAGGGCCCCTCCAAGGGACCCTCTAACTTTAAAGCTGCCGGCTGTCAGACGCTCAGACGTGGGAGAGCTACATACCTATCCTATTGTGGGGTTCAGGCTCACGACCTTACTACCTACAGTACTACTACACTGTCCCCAATTCAAAGCCTGACATTCTCCAGTATCATGAAGTTTCTCAGTCATATGCGATCAAAGACGAGGTTGAAGCACAACGGTGACGAGGCTCAACTCTATCATCACTATGTCCCTGACTCGAAGACCACCTACCGAAGGGGAGGTCCGAATCCAACCGCAAAGATACCCGTCCAGCTGCTCTCGACAATCCTATCTTACGTGTGTCCCCACAGCCAAGATGATACATATACCACGTGCGAGGATTCAATGCTTGATGGAGGAGTATGTATGCTTTGTGACATGCGCGACCTGGCGCATTGCGCCTTGGTGAGCCGGCAATGGGCTGAGGCTACGCAGAGATGTTTGTAGGTCGTAATAGAACGTTCCTTTGTGGCCGTTGACTGATGATGGTGTGCATTTCAGGTATCACAGTATCCGTATCGACGCCGTTCATTACTGCGAACGTGAGATAGACCTGGCGGAGAAGCGCAAGAGACGGTCCTTCTTTGATCGCAATGGAATCCCCAAGGATGCACCAATGCAACGGCTACAGTTGTTCTCAAGAAGCGTCAGGGAAAACCGATTTATAGCCATCCAGGTCCAATACCTCAAAATGCCCTATATGACCCGAGAGTCATACAAATCAGACCTCGCCCGAACTGTCTCCGTCCTACCCAACCTCCGCTACGTCGATCTCCCGGAAGGCTTCTTCAGCGATGATCCATCATGCGATACGTTGAAACAAGAGCTGCAGTCTCGATGTGGAGATATCAGGAGAATGAGGTACTGCGATGGTGGTGAAGGAAGCTTTACGATGCTGCAGCGACGACGACAATGGCAGAATCTGGAGGTCCTCGAATTGTCGCATCTTGCAATCGAGCCGGCTATCCTGGTGAACGTATTGGCATCATTCCCAGCTCTGCACGAAGTCACACTCGACAGTCTACCACTACTAGATGACACGGTGTTCAACTATAACCCGGAAGCGGCTCCTTTCCCTCCTATGGCAAGCCTAACCCTCGAAAACACGCCGAACGTTTCCGCCGATGGACTTGTGGTTTACCTTTCCCGAAAGGATACCCGCGAGGTGTTCACCTCCATTCGATTGGTCAACACAGGCATCCTACCCTCAACTCTTTACAAAATTCTCGCCACGTCCCCCTACCTCAGCAGCGTCCACATCAGTGAGAACGTCTTACGACCTCTTCCACAATCCACAATACCGCCCCTCTCCTCCCGCTCCCTCAAGAGTCTCCACTACGAAATCTCCAGCCCCACGGCGTCCCCGCACAATCGCCAATGTCCGCGAAATCTCCAAGACCCCACGGAATCCTACTACCTCTACCTCTCCAGCTCCATCCTTTCCGGTGCCCTTTCTTCCTTGAATTCTCTTTACGCGCTCTCCACCAGTTTACCTTCTCTTCTTCTTCCTCTTCCATCTGCGCCTTTCGCCAGCTCCCAAAGCCCCCAGGGAGTCTCTCGCCCTCTCCACCTCTACACCAAATCCATCTCCGAGCTGGAATGGGAGTACACGCTCATCACGCCCCCGACGACGACCAACCGCCGGGGTAGCGCCACCCAAACAAGACCACTAAGTTTGCAACTAGGGCCGCAGTGGGGGAGTAAGGCGAGGGATAGTGTGATGGTGGGGAACGGGTTTGGAGGATTTCTGGCGGTGCCGAGCGAGGAGGCTGTGAGGCCTGGAAGCCCCCGGGGAAGGGGCAATAAGAAGAAAGGAGGTGGGTGGATGGGATAAATATGATGGAGAGTTTGCGAGGAGTAGGTGCTGGTCGCTTGTCTTGGGCGTTTTGGTGGAGGCTCAACGGTTCACGGCCAAATACCCAACGATGACAGGATTTTGAAGTGCATGGGTGGGTCGGTTTCATTGAGTTTTGATATTAGTGTTCATCTTTGCTCAAGCCTGCGGGAGCAGGTATTCTATTTCTGGCATCAGAAAAGGTCGAGCATGTATTTCAGGAGGAGTAAGTGAGTCCAATTTCGATGCTCCATAACTATATTCTCGCCTTTGGGAGGAAGTGAGCTCTAGCCTATGTCGGGAACTACGCCCTTACCTCGCATGAGATCTCTCAGTGTTTTGGACTCGTCCTGGCTTTTTGCTGCGGCTTACAACAGCACTTGGGCTGCATTTAGCCCCCTAACCACAATGGCCTTGGTATCGAATTCGTTTGTTAGGGTCAACAACCTTACTACTGTCTACCTGTAGCGCTTGCCTATGATGGACGTTAGTAAATCGTTGTGCATCACTCGGGCATTTGCACCTACCATTGCAAGCCAGAAAACCCAAGGATTGAATTGAACGCTTCATCTCGGTCCTTCATCCCTTCCAGGAGCGTGCTTCCATGGGTGAATTTAAACTCGATTTGCTGACGTGATGCCATGGTCAACCTCGCCATTGTAGATCCCTCGACCTTTCTCATCTCTGCCAGCTCCAGGAATGATCGCCGCCACATCTCCTTTTGCCCTAGACTTCGAACGAACCGGATCCCTCCTGAAAAAACAATCAGCCGACCAACAATGCCTTTCGAGTGAGCCCGGAAGGCAATGATATCGCTATCTTCTAGAATGCTTGTCGAAGAACTCGCACTGTGCCAATCGTCGTCATCACCATCCGTCACACCATCGTCCACTGTGAACGTAGGCACTGCGTTCCCAACGTAGACGCTAAGGTGTGGATGCTGGGCTTCTTTCGAATGGTTCGCTTCCACTTTCTGCTTAATCAGTTGTTCGCGAGAAATTTGGGCTTGCCGTCTCAAGTATTGGAAAGACCACTCGGCTGTAGATTGATTAGATCACCAATACAACTCCAAGATCTTGGAGGCTCACCGTTTGTTGGAATATCCCACAGGACCCATTTGAACGGAGATACTAGATATCGATATTTCGGATGCAAACTAGATATCGGCCAGCAGACGAAGAATACCCCGCCCATCACAAACCATAATAGTTTGATGCAAAACGCCGCGCTTGCGAAGAGCGAAAAAATCAGGGCGGAACCGAAAAAGTATAGTGAAGCAACAGTCTTTTCTGGATACCTCCAATGGTACAAACTTGCACGAACGTCAGCGGAATGACACCATTGCGGAATACGAGTAATTCACTTGTCAAGTACCTCTAGCGTATTAGCGACGTCACCAAGTTGGAGCTGGACATAGGGGCCCAAGTCTTCCATGAGTGGCTCTAACCAATGCTCGCTGCCATGTTTGTCGACAAGTTCTCCAAATTTGGAAGCAGTGGTCCTACTATCGAGTGCTTTCTGCATAGACTTGCGCAGAGATTCGACTGAAGTAGGATAAAAGCGATTCTTGATCACAACGTAAATGAGATAGGCCCACTGGTAGCGATTTTAGCTGAGCCCGCCAGGCAAGACTTTGCTTACCCACTACAAAGCTGACGATATGTTCTGTATACCAGAGGACAGTATAAAGAGCAAGCCACTTCCCTGTCGTCTTCGGGTTCTCCCAGCGATATACTGCACGGACATCCATTGCCCAGCTTTGCCATGGAGCACTCGCGATAACTAGTCGTTCTAGGCAGAGTCTGAGGCTGCTGATATCGTACGGAAATTTGTCGTACTCATCTATGTATTGTGCACAGAAGTCTTGAGTGGCGTAAACCACAGTCTACTTGGGGGTCAGTAAGGTTCCGGCTTACTCAAGGGATCTTGAAGCTGTACCCAGCCCAACCAACTTAGCCAGTCAAAGTGTTCTCCCTCCATGTTCTTCCTGGTAAAATGATCATTGTCCGGAAATTCCATATGCCGCTTGGGAACTACGCGAACTCTACGCACATGCTTGCTAGTAGTCCATGCTACTCGAAGACTTTCCCGTTGGTTTTGCATTTCTTTGATCCTTTCGCGATAGCCATCAGTGACGTAGTCACCCTCACTCCCAAACGCTGCCTGTTTTGAAGACCTGCTAGATTCAGCATGATGGAGTTTATCGTGTGCCTCCAAGAGCTCTAGGTCAGCCTTTTGGGAAATGAAAGGGCGCTCGGTTTTGGATAGCTGGCCAGCCGTTGTTCTAGTGGCCTTGCTTTTGATTGCTCTCTTCGGGTGAAGCACAGTAGTTGCAATAGACTCCAGAGCACTAAGCGACCTTGATGTTGTGCCACTGTCCTTCCAACGCTTGTGCTTGTAGAGTTGGTCGTGACTGAAAGCTGGATCACGTTCTATGTTCCGCAAAAACCCATGACCTTCACTCTCGGAGCCTTCATCCGCCGATCCTCCATCCTCGATTCTCAAGAGTTTCTTGGTTTTCACCTTCGTCTTACTCGTAAAGGCTCGTAATTTTGTTCTCTTCGCTCCGCCTTCCACCTCGTTGATAGTTCCGTTATCCGAGGCATTTGCTTGTTCGCCAGATAGCGTAGGAATGTGCTCGCGGGAGTCTTCGTTATGGGCGATCACAGCGGAGTTGGCGTCGGCGCCTGATGGTACCTGGTGTTCTTCGGAACGCTGCATTCGGTTGGTTACCGATTTACCAAGATGTGAGCACACTCGGTACGGCCCTATTCGGGTATCTATACTACATTTCAACACATCCAGGCTATTTGATTGATATATATGCCTGGTGAAGTCATCAATCGTGAAAAGATAACAACTTCTGACGTCTGATCTTGCGATGGGCCGAGCGATAGGCTGCTGAGCTTGGTTCAGCAGTGCGTGTCGTTTGATATAGAGGATCGAACGATAATGTGAACTTCATAGTAGAAAACAGTCCAGAGAAGAAGTGTTGAAGTCAGTAAGGAACTCTGCAAATTTAGTGTTGTTTGCGCCAGGCGCTGCGCGACGTGCCGACTGACGTAGTAGACTCTACGAAGTACTGTACTACAGTATTCTTCTGGCAGCTTGACAGTTTTTTAGCGAGAACTGAAAAGGCGACAGGGTTATAATCAGACTAACCCGAAAAATCATAGTCTCGGCTTCGCGAAAAGCCGAGCAAAGATCCTGTAACGTAATTAGCGCATGCATTCATAACGCACACGCACGTAGATTTTCTCCATTCAACCTTATTAATTTCAACCTTCTTCATAATGACGAGCATACAAGTTGATGTTGTTGAGTCTGCCGCTCAATGCGAGCTTTTTATCAATGTAAGCTACGTTGTAAACGCGTGCGATGTAAGCTCTAACGTTTCTAGATCATTCTTAGCTACGTGATCAGTGAGAATCATGTAGTTACGATTTTTCGAGAACAGAGAGCGAAATTGCGTGAGATCAATGCGATCATAAGAACGTGCGTTTAAAGCGTTTACGTTTCTATATGTATTATCTGACAAGTGCAGAAAAATGCAAGAATATCAGAATCGTTGAGAATCTGTCATCTATGAGGCGAATCAGAATGATCTCGACGAAGAGAAGAGATTGAGATACATGAGATGTGTGTGCATTATTAACGTCATCGTTACTGATATTATGATTGTTATAAGAACGAAAATGTGACGAAATAAGAACATCATCTGAGCGAAATGTTGATCGTGTTATAAAGAGTGAAAAGTACGTTTCTGCAACGTTGATTGAATGCATGCGTTGTTAATGTATGCAGTCATTTATTCATGCTGAAAGCGAAATTTCTATTGACTTGAATGAGAGCGAAATAATGTCATGTGACTGTCTCTATGAAGAGACTATGTTAGAAGAATGAATGCATGAGAAGAAGCTGCTGAGCAAAGTAAATGTCTTTATTCATGACTTGCTAGATATTTTATTGACGTATGTGTTCTTAACGCACAGATGATTCAATTAAAGCAAAAGATGCATATCATTTGCTTCAAGTTGTTCAAGCAGATTTTGAGTCGCTGAACTTTTGAGAAGATACATTTTCAACGCATGCATTTTTAGTGTATACGCTGATATGATTTTAGATGATTCATTGCAGCTTGCGCGTTGTTGTCACGCAAGTGAAACTACGTGATAAGAGCGAAAATGATAATGTAGATGAAGAGAATGAGAACAAGTTAGATTAAAGTAGAGTGAAAAATGATAGATGTTTTATTTTAGAATGAAATAAAATCTTTTTTGCTTGATGAAACAGAGCTTTCTGCGCGATGAGCAATATCAAACGCATGCGATATAAATGCATGCAAGATCAACGCATGCACTCAACACTGCTCACTCATCATTGATGTCATCAATTGTTCTGATTCTTTGATTGTTATGTTTTTCTTTGTCAGCGTATTCAAGTCTTCTTTCTCAACGTCTTCATGTCATTCTTTAACTTTGTCATAGTAATTTTTGAGCTCGCTTGACGAGAATGCTTCAAGATAAGATCGAAAATTCTTTGATTACATGCATTCTTGACGCATGTGTATTGCAGTAACTAGCACTGATGTCGTCGATTGTTCTGATTCTTTGATTGTCATGTCTCTCTTTGTCAGCGTATTCAAGTCTTCTTTTTCAACGTCTTCATGTCACTCTTTGACTTCGTCGTCGTAGTAATTCTTGAACTCGCTTGATGAGAATGCTTCAAGATTGAAAATTCTTTGACTGCATGCATTTTTGACACATTCGTATTGCAGTAACTAGCACTGATGTCGTTGATTGTTCTGATTCTTTGATTGCAACGTTTTCATGTCTTTCTTTGTCAGCGTATTCAAGTCTTCTTTCTTAACATCTTCATGTCACTCTTTGACTTCACCATAGTAATTCTTGAACTCGCTTGATGAGAATGCTTCAAGATTGAAAACTCTTCGACTGCATGCATTCTTGACGCATGCATTATTCTATGCACATTCACATGTTCTATCGCACTTTGAACAGTACTGATCTCTCTGAGTCTTTGAATTCATAAAATTCTCTCTTCTTCGTTCAGACTTATCATTATGACTGATGAGATAATGTATGATTGTAACATTATCAAAATTCAAGCTTCAATCTCTTCAATCATAGATTGTATGTAAATTTTATCAATGATCAATGTGAAGATGCTGTACATCTTCTCGACGAAATGAGTGCATTTCAAACAATGATTTCTCAATCTCAATATCTTCTAAATTTAATTGAAAATTGTTAAGAAATGTATCAATCAACTATGTCTCATTAATAACACTCTTGTTTATATTGCATGCATTTACATTATCATAGTCTGATTCTTAGCAACATTCAAACAATCATATGTATCAAATTGACGAAATAAAAATTCAGATTCAATTTCGCTGTGATGAAGTCATCTTAATAAAAGATGAGAAACGTCTAAAGAAAGATTCTGTCGATCATGATAAAGATAAAATGACTTGATTTCTGACGATTATGTTAAAAGTGATAGCGTTAACAATGCATGCGTTGAGAATAATTTATCTTCTTCTTGATGTGTTTTTCTATAATCAAGAATCAGCTCAATTTCTTCAGATCTTTCATCAATTATCTTTATATAATGAAGTTGAATACGTAAAACTTCATCAAAACGTAACAAGCATAGAAATGCTAACGCATATGTCAACTTCATCATCATGCGTTGTCTGACTTCTTCTCAAAAGCGATTATTGCATGCATCTATATTGAGTCAACGAAGATTCTGATATATAAGATGTTTACTCATATTATGTTGATATAATTGTTGAATAATAGAAATGTTAACAACGTGTGCGCTGTTAGAAATCTGATCATCTCGTATCTAGAAAAAGAGAAAAACATTAGTGTATGTGTTAAAATCGCAGACGTTTTAAAAATTAATCTTTCTTCTTTGTAAGCTCTTCATGTAATGCGAAATCTCAGCAGAAATAAAAGAATTTTCCGTATATATTTCGTCTTTCTGATGCTGTCATGCATTGTTATCTCGCTGCTGTTGAAATGCATAATATCAGCTGCAAGCTGAACGCATTTTACATGCATGTGAGAAGATGTACTCTTTAATCTTCGTTTTGACAGTGTTTAATGATGATGCATGCGTTATTAACGCATCTGATGACTCACAAGCTTGATAAATTCACAAACAGATTAATAAAGAAGTGTCTTTAGTAAACTTTTCTGTTGCAGCATTAAAGTTGAAATAGTTCGTTTGAATGAACTTCTTGAAGAGATTTCATTGTCTATAAATGTATACATTAATAATATATACATTAATAATATATACATTAATAATATATACATTAATAATATATACATTAATAATATATACATTAATAATATATACATTAATAATATATACATTAATAATATATACATTAATAATTGAATGATTATTGTATTCTTTATAGTCTGCTAAAGTGCAATCTGCATGCACGCTCTTTGAAGCTTTCTTGATTATATCAGAAGAAAGAGTTTGAGTATTTTCATCTTTGTACTGAACGTCTTTGTTTTCAACGTCTTCATATTCAATGTCTTCAGCTTCAACGTTGTCACATTTCTTGATTAAATCTTTGAATATCTCAAAATTCTTTTTCTCTGAAGATAACATTGAAAGAGTATCTTTTAATTCTATTGATATGTTTAATGAAGACATAATGTAGAAAGTATATCAATGATATTATAATGCATGCGTTGATGATGATTTATATAAAGATATAATCGATCACATACTAGAATATGAGACTCAAGTAATATTTTAGCGAGTGCGTCATAAACATATAAAATCAAATGTATTTTTGATTTATATTCTTTGAAATGTCAGTACATTAAATGTTTTCTAAACACAAGATTATTAAGAAACAAACATTAAGAAAGAATGAAAAGACGAATGTTTCTTTGTTTACTGATAATGCAGACGTTTTAAACGCTTCTTCGCCTCAAGATAAATGATTAGCAGAAGAACGTAATGCACTCATTTTCTGAGCTCATCAATATTGCTTTGCAAATGAAAATACTGTAGATGAAATAGAAGAAATGTAAACATGTACATTCTTATAATGAATATTTCAACTAAACTTAATTGCAGAACGCAAGCGTCAACAACGCAGACATCAATATCTCAGTCTATTGACTTTGCAAATCAACAAACAAACTCGAGCTTGCAACAGTTCAATCAAGCTTCTTTCATGTCTTCAAATGCTTTCGTTTCTAACGTAAACGTCTTGTCTCGTTCTGTTTCATCTATCACTTCTGACTCTGATTTCGAGAATTTGTTTTTGACTTATGATTTCAACGCAGTCGTTTCTAATGTGTTATGAGTCTGCATAGAGTGAATCATATAAGTGTATTCTAACTAGAAGTTCAAATCTAAAGAAGAAAAAAGATGCAACACGTCGAAGATTTTATATTCACGAAGGCATGCTAAATCACTAACGTGTCAACATCAGCTCTATACTAGTTTATGATAGTCTGACATGATCTATGTTAGACTAACTCGAAGTGCATGCTTGCAACATTACTTTCTTTCTTCATTTAACAATGTTCTCATTGCTGCAGTTTGATTAATCTTTCTTGAGTCAATTTCTATCTTGACTTGTTCAAATAGCATTCATGAAAGTCATTGATGACTTCTGAGCAATCTTCGAATTCACTTTCATTGACGTTGTATCAATGTAGATCGACGTCGTATTCTTTTTAATTGACATGATATTGTAATCATTTGTCTCGTTCATAGTGTCTGAAGTTCAATATGTTCTTCACTTCTCATTCATCTTCGTCTTCAATCACTATAAAATCAAACAACTCATTTCATTGTTCTTCTAAAGTGTCTCTTGAATTTAGTTGCAGCAGATTTGATGCAAACTTCAAATGAATCTTCATAGTTGATGATAATTTCAGTCAATATACATGTTTGATCTCAGTCAGAATCTTAAAGAGTTCTAGCATCTTATCATCTAGTTTCTTTGATGATCGTGAGATCATTATGTTTCTAGAATTCAGAAACATCATGTCATCTATTTTGTAAATTATTTTCTTTCAATGCTTATTAATCTGTTCTTTTATTGTGACTCTGATTCTTGCGAATCGTGTCACGCTGTTACCTACTAAAGTAGGTGCTGATCACTCAAATGACGTTTTTTACCTCAACAGATCTACAATCTTTTCTACTAAAGTCTCATTCTCGTATTCTACATCTAAAACAGTGATTCATTTGTCGATTCACTTCTGAGCTGACTTGTCAGTTAATTTGAAGTCTTTCGCAATAGCTTTGTTTCATTTAATTTGAGCATTTGCATTTCGCTTCTTCTCTTGCTTCGATGCTCGAACCCGTTTTTTTCGCTTCTTCTTCATCTCAGCAGTGATTTTATTCCTTGCCTGTCAAACGGTTATTATTTCTCTCTTCTGAGCAACAGATTCATCGAGTTTGTCTCTTTTAGTCTTCGCTTTACTGTGATTGTGAGTCGCTTCAATGTCACGTTCGATCAAAGCAAGCGAGCTAGCTCTCACTAATGACCTCTTTATATATCAATCAAATTTTTCGCGTAGCTTCTTCGATATATCGTAGTCATCTAAATCATCTTGAAGCTCTGTATCAAGCTTCTGAATCTCTCTAGATTCATGCGAAGTGATCTCTATAGAGAAGAAGAATAGAAAAGAATCTCGTGAAGAGATTGACTCGAAGAATTGTCAGACTCTCACCTTTTTCAGCATCACTTTTGATGAATATAAAACAAGCTCAGTCTGTTTGAAAGTCGATTGTATATTCGATTCAGTGAAGATCTTGACTCATAAGCTGATGAAGAAAGCAAGAAAGTTCTGTTTGTTGAAACTCGTTGATTTGAGTTGAATTGTCTCATCAATCATCTTCGAATGATAATGCTTCATGAGCTGAAATATTCCCACATTCAATGACTGCGTAACGTGTGTAGAATGCAAAGAAAGAGTGAATATCACGATATTATGAAAATCGACGTACTGTAGAAACTTGTAGATAAGATGAGACTCGTAGTTATTCATGATCAGAAGTCTATGAGCTTCTACCTGAGTCTTTCGACTATGAAAATCGAAGTGCTTCAGTCAGTCAAAGATCTTTTCATCATTCGAATATTTGAATTCAGTAGTAGCAAGCAATAGATCGTCATTCAGGTCATTTTTCTGCACTCATTTGTTCAAAATGTTGATTTCGAAAACGATGAGCATGAGAGAAATCTTTTCTTCTTCAGCATTAATCGTCTTCACATCGCTCACTAAATTTCTCACTCTCGAATCAATTGCACGAAGAGATTTCTTTTTGATCAATGTAATCACTAAATGATCTCTTTCAACTTTGATACAAAAGTCTGATTCATTCATGTTTCATATGTCATTTGATTGAATCGCATATTTGATCAGCACATCTCGAAAATCGTAGAAATGTTGCTTTGTCATCTCAACAGTCAGAGAAGTCTTTCTATCAGCGACAAGAGAAGTTTGTTTTCTCTTGAAAAACTGAGAATTTTGCTGTAGAAATCGTACTGATCAGTGCTGTTCAACTCGAAGAGAATTCACGAGATTTGTCTGCTGCAGTAGAAAATTTGCTGCTTCTCGAAGATGTCTCAGTCGAGCAGAAATCGACAGAGACGTTCAGACGTGTCAAATATATACATATAGTCTTTCTTTGCTCAGTATTCAGAACATATTCATGTGATTCTCGTTCAAATAATGAGATGTGAGTTTCGACTAGTCGTCTTTGAAGCGTTTAAACAGAAACTTCAAATGTCTGAGCTGCAGTGCTTGCAAACTTGTATTCGTCGTCATGAAATGCATCTGTAGTCTCTTCTATACGATACTTCAAATTGATATAGTATTCAGACATGATGTGATTGTGTGATTGAGATGAGAGAGAGTTGAATACATAAGGGAAAAAAACGTCATTTGAGAAGTGTACGTCATTTGAGTGATCAGCACCTACTTTAGTAAGTGACAGCGTGGCATGATTAATGCTTGTTTGATCAACGTTAGTGATTATTTCATATGTTTAAATATATTCTCTGCTTTGTCTGCTTCAATTCTAGCTTGAGTGATTTCATATTTAATTGAATTCAAATTGAAGCTCATATGAGAGTGAAAGTTCTTACTCAGAAAGAACGTTGACTGTTCAATTGATGACGAAATAGCATTGTTATTGACGAATTCAATCATAAACAATCAGATGAATCAATCATCTTGCATATATGAGCAGTAACTTCGTAGATATTGTTCTACATTCTGATTCACTCTTTCTGTCTGATCATTGATCTGAGAATGATAATTGATGAATAGTTTCATCTTGATGTTTAGTCTCAGACATAGAGACTTTCAGACAATTGATATGAACTGAGAATTTCGATTGAACACTATTGATCTTGATAATTCATGAGTTCTAAAGATTCATATCAACAGCAGTTTGACTGTTCATCTTGCAAAGATTTCTTCATTCTCTGATCAATATGATATATAATGTCGTTTCTTAGACAATCGATCTATGACTGTCAGAATCACGTTGCTTTCGTCACTTTCTGATAAATCTGTAATGAAGTTCAAGAATATATTCTGTCATTATTGTTTAAATATGAGCAATGACTTCAGCAGTTCATTAATTTGATCTCTCAATGCTTTTGATCTACGACAAATGTAACAGTTTTGAATGTAGCGTTTGATCGTCGTTCTCATTTTCGATCAGCAATATGATCATCTCAATAAGTCTAACGTTTGATTCATATCAGAGTGATCACTGACTGAAAGATCATATGCTTTTCTTATCAATTAAGTGATCATTGACTGAGACACTCATAATTTATCATCTTTTCAAAGTACTTCATCAAGCACTCTGCAATTGTTTAGATTAATATCTTAACAAGTTCTTCTGTTCTGTTTCATGATTACTTAAATATTAATACATAGTTAATTTATTTGATTTTCGACTATAATTTGATTCTGAATAGAAATCATCTTTTCGATCAAATCTTCATTAACGTTTGATTCTTGTTTCAACTCTGAGTCAGATTTGAGCAAGATCTGAGTCAGATCTTGATCAGATTTCTGATCATCTTCTTGATCAACTTCTATTGACTGCAATTCAAATTTGCTTTCTGACAATAGCATCTGATGCTGATATAGCTTTCAATCATCATTTGCTTCAACTGACTTAACGTTCAACATTCTGATTAGCGCGTCGACTTTCAGATTCTGTTTTTCTGACTAATATATGATCTTGAAGTTATATTCAGATAACTTTTCAGCTCATTTAGCTTGTCATCTGATCAGTTCTTTGATAGTCATGAAGTACTTTAAATTCAAGTGATCGATGAAAATCTTAATCAAAATATCAGTACATTTCAATTCGAAGCATCAATGCTTCAAGCAGCAAATAATGGTCAGCAGTTCTTTGTCGTAGATTTCATAGTTGCATTCTGCAAGAATCATGTTCTTGCTATAAAGAATCACTGAATGTAGAATGTCTTCATCATCATATTAAGACAATACTTCGTCGTTGACATAGTTCAAGAAGTTTGTTTTCAGAATAACTTTTCTGATTGTGTTAAAATGCTTCAGAACAAGAGCTGTCATCATTTGTTGCTTCAGTTCTTCAAAGATCATCTGACAGATCTCTGTTCATTTAAAGAAATGATTTTTTCGAATCAGCTGCATCATGAGTCAAGCAATCTTTGAGAAGTTCTTTATGAATCATCGATAGAAATTGCAGAAGTCAATAAAGATCTGCACATGAGTTAATGATTGTGACACTTCTCAGCTTTGAATCACATCTACTTTTCAAGAGTTCATTTGTAGATCATTGATGAATATCAGTAGTTCAAGAAACGAGATTTTCTGAATCTTAAATTCATACTTGTCAATGTTTATCTGCAGATCAGCTTCACGAAGCTTGTTTAGCACTTCTTTCACATGAGTTCTATGTTCTTTCAAGATCTTACTATAAATGAGAATATCATTCAAGTATGTCTGACAAAACTTGTGCAAACAGTCAAACAATACATTGTTGATATAATGTTGAAAGAACGCAAGTTCATTGATTAATTCAAAGAGCATTATTTTATACTTGTAAACATCAAAGAAAGTAACAAAAGTAGTTAAATTCTCACTTTCTGAACTCATGTGCAGTTTATTGAACGTGATGATAATGTCAAGTTGAGTCAGATACTTACTGTCTTGAATTCAAGCTAGTACTTCGTCTATCAAGAGTATTGAATAACGATTTCTTTTGATCAAAGCATTCAGTTTTCAATAGTTCATACAAAAGCGAAGATTGTCATCTTTCTTTTCAACAAATAGTATTAACAAAGCAAAAGAAGCTTTGCTGAGTGTGATAAACTTCTTTTTCAAATTCTCTTTTAGATACTCTTTGATCTTTTGCAACTTGTAACTCAACATGAGATACAATTGACTTCTAAAAGATTGACTCTCATATTTTAATTCAATCTTATGATCGTATGATCAATGTGAAGACAACTGCGTTGTCTTTTCTCTATTAAAAACATTCAGAAAGTCGTGATAAATTATTGAAAGCTTCTTCTTCAGTTCATCTAATGACATGACAAAGATTATTTCATTCAGTTTCGCGAAATCTTCAACTGAGCTAAGCGCTTTGTTGATTTCACTAATGATCAAGAAGAAGATCTTGATCTTCTTATTCTTAACTAAAGTTCAATACACAGCAACTTTGATTATGATAATATTGACGAGTTTCTTTTTCTCAGTTGACTGAAAGAAGCGAAGTTGATCGAGATCAACTTGAATGCTTTGCTTTCATATGAATACAGGTTCAATGAATTAAACAGATTCGATGAACTGATTCACTAGTTTCTGATTCGTGAGTCGCTTCAAGATGATTGTCAACGTAATCATCAAGTTCAAGTTCTTTCATTTCATTTTGCAGATTTCGCTTGATTCAGATCTGTGAAATGCTGATTGACTGCTTGTCTTCAAAATGACAGATTTCAATGTTTGAATATTTAATGAGAATATTAATCAATTGTTTGCAGAGTTTATCAAAATTTGATTTCTTTTTAATCAGAGATTTTTAATGATTATCTTGTGCTGTTCTAAACAAGTTATTAATAAAAGCATCATTTTATTCTTGTGTTCTTGTATCATGATTAATGTATACAAAGCATGTGTAATCGACTTTCAATCAGAAGTTTTATCATACAATTGAATCAACTTTGATTTTGACAGCGATATTGACTGAATATCAAAGTGTTCACATAGCTCTGACATCAAAGATTCATCAATGAAAGTCATGTCAGTGACTTTAATATCTATCAGAGAGAGAAATCTGAATATCTTTTCTAGACTACTTAAGATGATGTCAACAGTGAACGACTTGAACTTAAATGAATCATCAGACATGTTGATGAAACAGAATATGAGTATATCACTTTCAGTCACTACTTTGATGAAGATAGATCATTTTTCAAATTCGCAATGATTTCATGCACTTGAATCATCTTAAAGCAGTCATATGCTTTATGTTTTGACTTCTTGCATTTGAAGCAGAGTTTTTTCTTAAACAACTCTTTCTGAATAGAATCAAGATTCAATCTTCTGAGTTTCTTTCATGAAGAAACTGATGTCTGTGTCGTAAGCTGAGCAGATGATGTATCAATGACAGAGTGAGCAGCTTAAATCATTGATGCTTTGACGACTGATTGAACATTCAATTCGATTAATCTAACATTGACTTGCATGCAAATGTCAACAAACTCATTCAAATTCGTGATTCATTCATTGAGCATTGCTCACTGAAGATCTGAGCTGATCTTATGCTGAAGATTGTTTAGTAAAGTTTTATTATTGTACTTTAGTTCTGCATTAAATCTCTGAAATTTCATTCAAAATTCATGAAAGAAGATCTTGTTCTGATACAGCTTTAAATACTATTGTTGAGTTGTGTGATGATGATTGAGATCATCGTACATCTTATTGATAATTGATAGCACTTCTTCGACTTCTAGAAAGAAGTTCAGAATTATGTTTCTCATTCGAGATGCTATGTGTTTGATCGCAGCTTCACTGACTCAACTTTCAATGTATGCAATCTTTAATTCTTCAATAGAAAAATAATTCTTGTTTATCTTCAGCTTATTTCACATTCAAAACAGTCAATTGTCTACATTCTGCGTTGAATCTTTAAACAGAGAGAAGTTCAATAACTTGATTGATTTCAAGAAATGATCTTCAGAGATCAAAGTGCTTTGTCGACTTGATGCAGTTTCTAAATGATGTATAATCACGTTCTTGTTTCTAACTTCTTTCTGCAGACGCGTCTGCATAATCTTCAATGTGATGTTTGTCTTGTTGACATCTTCTAACATCTGAATCATGTTATTGTGAATCTCGATTTCAATGTCGTGCTGTTGATACATGTATTTGATAAAGGCAACGATGTCATCTGCTTCATGAGTGTTTATTCAAGCATTCAGTTCAGTGCTGATGCTGATCTTGATCATTTCATGATCAAAAAGCAATGTATTCATGTTTTTTTCTTCTGTATCTGATGACACATTCATGTCTTCTTCTTCTGATGCTGTTCAATTCTGTGATAAAAGTGATTCTCTTCTAGCATTTTGAAGTTCATAGTGAGCAATGCTCGCTGATTCTGAGCTTCTAGTCATGATATGAGTAGAAAATTGCAGATCAAAAGATTCTGATATTACTCTATTGAACTTTCTGAGTTTGAGCAACGACTAGTACTTTATCAAACTTTCTGAGTTTAAGTACTGCTGAAATTTCTGATTTCTGATGACGAGCTCAATTAAGAGTTAGTCAAGAACAACATGTTCATGTTCTTCTGTTCTAATTTTACCGAAATTTCTGATTTCTATCAAGCTTTCTGAGCTTAAGTTCTGATTCTGCTGTCAAAATTTCTGAGTTTGACTTTTGATTTAAGTTGTGTAACTTGTTTTTGTATCATCTACACATTGATAGCAAGATTAATGAGCTTTGAACTAATGTTATGAGTCTGCATAGAGCGAATCATATGAGTGTATTCTAACTAGAAGTTCAAAGCTAAAGAAGAAAGAAGATTAGACTGATCGCGTCGAGTCTAGTTGAATTGGAATTTTTTTGAAAAAGTGTCAAGTTGAGTTGAGAAGTTGAACTCGAGCACTTGAGTCGAGTTGAGAAGCTTGATCCGACAATTCGACTCGAAAACTCGACTCGACCCGACAAGATATTAGATAGATGTAAATAGCTTGAACGAACAGTCTACATGATTTCCCTTCATGACTTTCTATCATGTTTTCCCGTCATGACTCTCTACCAAAGTCAAACGGCCTTCATGTTTCCCCGTCATGTTTCTCGTCATGTTTCCCTTTATGTTTCTCTTTATGTTTCCCTTTATGTTTTCCTTTATGTTCCCCGTCATGACTTTCTACCAAACCTCTCTATCAAACAGTCTTCATGGTTTCCCGTCATGGCTTTCTACCATAACTTCCCTTCATGACTTCCCTTCATGACTCTTCTTCATAGCTTTCCTTCATGACTTCTCTATCATGACTTCTCTAACATGACTCTTCTTCATGACTCTCTATCATATAGTCTTCATGTTTCCCGTCATGACTTCTATCAAAAAGGTAATGCAAAAAGGTAATGCAAAAGCAAAAAACCGGAAAAATTTCTATATTTAGCCCTCTTGGCGCCAAGCTCGAGTCCTTGACGGATCGAGTCGAGTTGATTCAATTTCCAGTCGAATCGAATCGAATCAAGTTGAAAATATGAGCAACTCGACTCGAATCGGGTTGAAAATGTGAACAACTCGACTTTGAATCGAGTCGAATTCAAAATGTCAACTCGAAACTCGACTCGACGATCAGTCTAAAGAACATGCAACACGTCGAAGATCTTATACTCACGAAGACACGCTAGATTACTAGCGTGTCAACATCAGCTCTATACTAGTCTATGATAGTCTGACATGATTTATGTTAGACTAACTCAAAGTGCATGCTCGCAACACAATGCAGCTGTTTCATTCTACACTCACTTCAAGAACTTGATCTTTACAAATTCTTTAAATCAATCAAATGTAGTTCATCACATTCATCATTTTCAACTCATGAAGAAAATTAATGAAGATTTTCTCAGTGTGATAGAACAAAGCTTACGAAATATAAAAAACGAACAGTCAGAAAGATTTATACTCACATGCTTACGTTTAAAATGTACGCATTCTCAAGATGCATCAAGAATGAGCACGTCATCAACAAAGAAAACAAAAACAGAATTTCTTGCAATGTTGCATGAAACAGTTTCATATGAGATACATGAAATTTCAAAATCTTCTAATATTAAATATTTTGAAGATCTTAAAAGATTGCATCAAGATTGAAAAAGTGTTTTACATGCAGACGTTCATATATGAGATGTTGCAGTGTCTATATCTTGATGACTCAATTTATATCAAGATCATAAAAAGAAGTAATGAACATTTATAAAGCAGCATCACAGTAACTGAAAGATTCATTTATAATGCACTTGTTAAAATGTGTAATATATTAATGCAGTATAGTGTTACATACAGAAGCAAAATACATATGTAAATGATATCATCTTCTGAAACATGTATAGTAAACAAAACAAAAGAATTAAATTGATTGAATGCATGTCTTACACTATGATGTTAGAACTCTCTTGCATGAGATTATGTAACAGCAATGATTAGATAATCATTGAGTAATCAGAGTCTCGAAGATAATCATTCTGATTGCTTGAATCAGAAGTGATCACAGTGAGCATGATGAGCGTAGTGCTCATCTTGCAGTCTTGCTCATCTTGCTCAAAAATGATCAAAGAAATCATTCAGAGCAAAGATGACTTGACACGATTCTTTTATATCTATATAACGATGATCATTCTCTTAGATAGAAGCTTTGTGCTTAACTCATGTAATAGTCAATACAGTCTATTGTCTTAGCTATTCTCAGACTTTCAGTCTAGTGATTAGTTTGTTACTATACTGATCTCTGTTTATATCTTGTGTTGTTAAAGAAACAATCATTACACTTTGAGCATCTCGCTTTCGCAAGATATCAGAGCATTATCTTATCACGATCGTTATATCATTCTCAGAATGAATCACATCAGCAGACATCACTGCATTCTTGAATAACAAGTCATCAATTAAGATATCTACATCGAATCTGTACTATGAAGATAGAAATAAGCTCAACGCTTTTCTTATACAAGTGAACGTCTATGTCAGAGCACACAAGAAACTAAGTTCATCTCATGACAAGATATTGTTTGCATTCTCATACTTCAAAGAAGATGTCTTCAAATGATTTAAATCATTGATAAAGAATCACTTGAAGAATAAGTCAGAAGATCGAGAAGATGAGACTAACAGAGTCTTCGAAGATTTCTCTAACTTTGAGCAAGCAATACGAAGAATGTATGAAGACATAGATGCAAAACGAATCATCAAACGACAGCTGTATAATATTAAGCAATCAGAATCAGCATTCAAGTACATCGTTGCTTTTCAGTCAATCGCAGCAGAGATTAAATGAGATGACTTGACTCTTACAGCACAGTTCTATAGAGAACTGAAGAATGTGATAAAGAATGAGATAACTTGTACAAATAGATTCGCGACTTTGCATGCTATGATTAGTAAGACAATCATGCTGAATAATTGACAGTACGAGCGAAGACTTGAAAAGAAGAACAAGATCGCTTATGTCTCAGTTGCATGAAGCAAGAAAAAGAAGAAGCAATTCTATTATGATTCTCAGTCTATGAAGTTAGACGCAATTCAAAATATATCGATGAACGCTCGCGATAAAACTGTTCAGCAGAGCAAGACATGTTATACATGTGAAAAGCTAGATTATTTCTTCAGAGATTGTACTCAGAACAAGTACAAGAACAAGTTAAAGTTTTATAATAAACAAGACAGATCTTTCGCAGCAACGAAAGAAGATCAGAAAGACAAGCATCAAGCGTTGTCATGAACAGCATGTTATGAAGACAACTGTTGCATTCATCTGAGCGATAAGAAAGATTCTGAATGATACTTGAAACTTTTATGAAAGAATCATTTCTACGCAGCAATTCATTGTCAGTCAGAAGCGCATGATGAGAAAAGTGATGAAAGTTCGTTCATTATGATCGCGAAATCAGAGATTCTCGACAGCGAAGCATATGACTTGAACAGATTGAACAGCACTGAAGAAGCTATTCATCAAGCAGTCGAGAAAGAAAATCGACTTAGCGAAACTCTACGAGCATTCACTATTGCAGCAGAAGATGCTTTCAAGCAAGAAGAAGATCATCTTGAAGTAAAGAAAGATTTTAGAAAACTTACAAATCAGATGAGTTTTATAAGCATGTACAACGAATTGTACACTCTCTTCAGACAGAAAGAGAAAGATTTTTCACAGCGAATGCAACAGATCAAGAATGATATACATCAAGTCATCTATGACACAATGCAAGATGAGTCGATCGCATCATGCAAAGACATTCAATATCGTGACATAGTCATGAAGAAGTCATTCACAGAAGTCAAGTTCATCAAGCAAGAAGAATATGTACTCTTCAATGAAGATCATATATTCAGAGAACTTAGACAGATGACAGAAGTCATCAGAAAGAGATTTGATCTGTGTGATTCAAAGAAGTATTCACGAAAGAAGATTGATTCAAATCGATTTCAGTACATAGAACAAGTACTTGAGAAGTAAGCTTTTAGTTCAAAAAACTAGAAGACTCTTCGATCGACAGATCATCAAAGAAGTTTAGTCAAGAGTTGAAAATCGAAAGCATATTTATCTTCACGAATGACTTGACGCAGTTACGAGTCTGAGTCAAGATCAATGATCATACAGCACGTCTATTCATTGACAGTGACTGTACGAGAAACTACATGTTTTCAGAATTTGCTAGAAAAGCGCAAATATTTATGCAGAAGAAGAAAGAATCTTACAATCTGCGAAACTTCGATGAAACACTCATGAAGTATAACAACGAACTAATAGATCAAGAGACTCGACTCATTCACTTGAGACTTGAACGTCATTGAGAAAAGTTGCGTTTAAACGTTATGAAGCAGTCAGACAGCGATATAGTTCTAGACATATCATGACTTTGTATGATCAATTCGATGATAGATTGAGTCAATGAGACAATTGCTTTTCTTCATACAAAAACGACGTGATTGCACTCGATATTGAAGTCATCAGAGAGTGTGAAAATCTTCGCAATGACAACGAACGATATGCGCAGCGAGCTGAAGAACAGCTCAGACGCACAGATATAAAGCAGAGAGGTTAAAAGTAATTTCGCTATCATTAAAATTTCTAAAAAATATCAGAAATATAAGATTCTGTTTGAGAAAGAAAGTGATCAAGAGACACTACTTAAACATCAATCATGAGATCATGAGATCAAGCTCATAAATGACAAAGAATTCACGAAACAGTTCATTTACTCATTGTCAGCAGAAAATCTCAACGCTTTACGACAATATCTGAAAGAGAACATGCGAAAAAAATTCATTAGAGAATCACAGTCATCAGCAGAATACTTCATTCTGTTTGTTTCGAAATTGAATGAAAGTCTAAGACTATGTGTCGACTACAGAGCACTGAATAACATCACGATTAAAAACAGCTACTCGCTATCGCTCATATCTGAACTGCAAGACAGACTGCAGAGAGCACAGTGATTTATGAAATTCGATATACTTGAAGCATTCAATCGAATACGAATTAAAGAAGAAGACGAGTGAAAGACAGTTTTTCACACTCGACTAGAACATTACGAGTATTTGATCATGTCTTTCAATTTAATTAATGCTTCAGTCACGTTTCAGACATTTGTGAATAACGTGCTACGACGTTATTTGAATCAGTTCATCATAGTATATCTGAATGATATACTAGTATATTTCAAGACGAAGAAAGAATTTGTGCAACATGTTAAGAAAGTTCTACAAACTTTGAAGAAAGTCGATCTGCGTATCAAGTCAGGAAAAAGTGAATTTTATGTACAGAGTGTACAGTTTTTGAAATTCATAGTCATGTCTCAGAGTCTAAGAATGAACTCAAAGAAGATAGAAGCTGTTACGACTTGATTGACGTCAAAGTCAAAGATCAAAGTTCAATTCTTTTTAGAATTCGCGAACTTTTATAAATGCTTTATAGAGAGATACTTCAGAATTATCTCGTCACTTACGAATCTTACGAAGAAGAATATATCGTTCATGTGAACTGAGAAAGCAGAAGAAGCTTTCAAGAAGCTGAAGAAATTGTTCATCTCTCAGTCAGTATTGATCATGTTTGAATCAGAAAAATCTATTACGCTCAAGATGAACGCGTCAGACGAAGCTATTGAGACGTGTATCAGTCAATCAGATGAAAAGAGACGTCTGCATTTTATTGCTTACTACAATCATAAGCTTACAGTCGCTGAATTGAACTATGAGATACACAACAAGAAGCTATTAGCTATTGTTGACTTTTTCAAACAATGAAGAGTGTATTTGAAAGAATCTAGACATCAGATTCAAGTATATACAGATCATAAGAATCTGTTATACTTCACGATCACGAAAGTTCTAAATCGAAGACAGATTAAATGATCGAAGAAATTGTCATCATACAACTTTCAAATTCAATATTGAAAGAGATCTGAGAACTTGAAGATTGATGTCTTGAGTAGAAGAGCAGATTACATAACAGATAAATTACAGATAAATCAGACTATCTTACAACAGAATCAGATTGATTTCATTGTTTACAATAAACAAAATGCAGTTATGTTATGAATCTACAATCAAGATCTCGAGAAACGAATAAAGTTAAAACTAGCAAAGAACTCAGTCACGCAGAACATTATAGAGAATATTGCTGACAACGCGAACTTTGAGATAACTAATGAAATACTGACATTTCAAGATCTCATCTATGTTTCAACAAGATGCAGACAGAAGATAATAGATGATTATCACAAGTCAATGATACATGAGCATCAGAATTTGAATAAAATTATTGAAAGAATATCTAGAATCTACTACTTTCTCAAAATGAGAAAATGTGAGACGACGAGATCTCTTTACGTGAAACTGCGTAGTAGAAGATAATAAGATAGCATTCTTATTGATGATAGAACTAATTGCTAAGAAATGAAAGCAAAAGCTCGCAGAGTTTTCATCTTCTGTCAAGTCATTATCTTTATTCACTCGTTAATCTCTTCGATCTAATCTCGTGAGCTAGTCTCGCAGACACGCATCGTTCATAGTCGATGAGATGTGTTCTTACAACTGCATTCTCTCTTAAAGACTCGATCTCTGAATCTTCATAGCATCGTATTGTCTTTCTGTAGCTGATAGCGTAGTCATGACTTCTTCAGCGCTCTAGCATCTGTGTAGAAGTGTGATGAACTGATCATGCTAACAAGCATAAACAGAGCTAGTGCGAGATTGTTAATATCAACTCTTCAGCTTTGCTTTCTTTCTTTCTTTCTTTTCTTCTTGTCTCGTTTCAGCATATCTCTTCGTGAGTACTGTTCTTTCAAACTGACGAAGCATGAGATCTGCTATGCATATCTTGCATAGCTCGCAGCTTATGATATGAGCTTCTTTCGTTGCAGCGTTGTTGTGATGCAAGTCAGCTCATGAGCTAATGTGAATGACATGACAGTATCAACATCATCATCATCAACATGATAAGTAGCAGCTCTGCGCTCACTGAGATCATGCTAACATTCTCGCGAAGTCTGCTCTTTTTCTTGAGATGTATATCTCTTGTTGCTTCTCTTGCGTCATCGTCGCTGTCACGTCTGTCGCGTTTGCTTCTTCTGCTTTTCTCGCGTCTTTGATGTTGAAGACTGAACTCACGATTCTTGATAGACATATTTATCTCTGCGTGTTTCGATAAGTGCTGACACATGATAGATCATAATGATCAAATGATCTGATGCTGTCGCTGCGTTCATCGTCTGAGCGCAGCGACGACTCACACGTGTCGTGCTCTCATCGAGCGTGCTCGCAAATGCGAGTACTGCTTCGTGAGAAAGCACGATTGCATGATGAACTCAGTCTCGCGTCATCTTCAGCTGTCGATGCATCGTGCTGCGCTGACGATGACTCATCGTCTCAACGCTTGCATCAAGACTCGTCTCACTCTTCATCTTCAACAATGAGAGAGTGAGTAGCTTTTCTCTCAATCATGTGAGATTGTATCTAACAGTTGAGTAGAAATTCTCATCTTTCTCGTTCTCGTCACTTCTTGTCGTTATTGTGTTGCTTCATCTTCGTCTCGTAAGTATCGACTGAAGCAAGCAGTGCGTGACGAGATTCGCTGATGAATAAATAACTCTTCTCTTCACTTTGACATTCTCGCTCGCGATCGTTGATCGCTTCTTTTCTTCGCTTTTTTGCAACGTTCGTCGTCTTCTTTTTTAGAAGACATATGTTATGTGAGATTTTGTAATTGTAGTTTAATATCAACTTCTTAGACTCGCGTCTTTGCGCTTTTGATATTCTCTTAATCATGATTCTTACGTGATTTGTCTCTCTTTTTTCCCTTTGACTTCTTTGCAGTCGACTGATGTACTTGTCTTTCTGTCTCGTAGTTCTCAATGATCTTCTTCGCATTGCTAAGATTTTTCATTGATTTTCAGAAGTTTTCGTAGAAAGACAAATCAGCTCATTGAACTAGATACTCAATCTTTTCTTTCTTGATTCGCTGATCAAGTATCTTCTTTATCTTTCATTCTTCTTTTTCTTCTATGAGAATGATCTGCGACTTCAAATTCTCGTCACGCGAGTGTCAGAATTTCAATAAAGAGACATGAAAGATCGAGTGAATTGCATCATATTTCTCAGATAGTTCAAGCTTATACGCTTGCATGTCAATTTTCTTCAATATTCTGAATGATTTCAGTTGTCTGTGATCAATCTTCTTCTTTGATCGAAGCGTATGAATGTTTATACTTTGCAGAAGCACTTTGTCTTTCATCTGAACACTTGCAACTTTATGATGAGCATTATAATACTTTGCTTGCTGCTCTGCTACTCACTTTCATAGTTTCATTAGATGTTCTCTGATACTTCGTAGTTATTCTGCTCACTTCGTAGTCAAGAATGTCTTTTTCTTTAAAGCTTTGTTCTCAGATGTCTTTGCAAAGCTTGCAATGTATCTCTTTAGAAGCTCATGTGAAGTTTTTTTGATACTAGCGTGTACGCTGTTGTTATATGCGAACGTCGTCATTGACAAAAGCTCTGATCAGTTATTCATCTTGTAATTGAAATACACTCGCAGATAGTGCTTAAGCATCTGATTCTGTCTTTCTGTTTGATCATCGATTTGCGAATGAAACGCAATGCTTAGCTTTCGCTTCGCTTTGAGATATCAACATAAAGTGATTCAGAAATGATTGATAAACAGTGCGTCTCGATTCGATATAATGCTTCGCATCATTTCATGCTGAGATATGAATTCTCGTCATAGCAGATTTGCAAGTCTCTCGACGTTCAGATCTTTGATCGTCGAAATATAAATTGCGTGCTTGATCAACTTATCTATCATTATCAATATAACATCACTTTTTTTTCGATGTATGAATTCTTTGCAGAGAGCATGTCTGTTATGAAATTCATGATCATCATGTGAAATGAATTCACGCTTTCTGAAGATATAAACGTCAGCTTCTCATAGAGCTTATGATGATGCACTCGCACTCGCTGACAGTCTGAACAGATGCGAACATATTTCATCATCTCTTTGAGCATTTTCGATCAGTAATATTTTCTTCTTATCGCAGTCTTGATACGAGCGCATGCGAAATGATCTGCTTCAAAATCATCATGATTCATACGCAGAATCTCATTTCTTGTAGCAGAATCATTGAGTACATAGACTGCAAGATTACGACGTAGCAGTTCATCATCTTTCATACTTCATTTCAAAAGCTCATTCTTTCTAGATGCGAATCGTTGATGTCACTTCTCGTTTGCAACAAAGACGTTTCTTTGTTGTAATTTCAGCAGTCACGCAGTCATTGATTCACTCATCTTCAAATAGAATTTCTTCAACTTCATAATCTGATGAATCAGAAGTTGAAACAACGCAGTGTTTAGAATTTTGCAAGATCTAGCGAGTACTTTCTCATTTGAACACATGACTCGAGTATCTGTAATGACTATGTCATTCAGTTGCGTCGTCAATGCTGCGAGTTTAATCGCTGTCAAAACTTCTTTATTCTTTAGCAGTTCAGATTGACATTTCTGATTGCAAAGTTTGTTTCGCAGAGTAGATAGAAAATAATCATTATTCTTCTCGCTATCATTCAATTTTATAATGTCGAGTCTTCTTGATGATGCATTCGCAGAATTTAATTTGTCTCTGCGATATTCTATATGAAAGTCAAACGCAGTTAATTTCTCAGCTCAGCGCATCTGTCATACGTTGAGCTTTTTTGTCATCATAAAGTAACGAAGATTATTGTGATCTATTATCACACATATGAGTCGCTTGCTACTCTGAAGATAGTGTCATCAGTTCTTAAAATCGAGAACTATAGCATACAGCTCTTTGTCGTGCATGTTTCATTGTACTTCAACTTCTTTGAACTTATAACTATAGTATGCAATGAAATGTCATTGATCAGTCTTACTCTTCTGACTAAGCACGTCTTCAACTTCGCGATTTGATGCATTGATCTTCATGCGAAGATCTGCATCTCAATCGTAGTGTTTTAAAATGAAAGCATTGACAAAGACTGCTTTCAATCTTTCAAAAGCTTTTCTTGCTTTCGATGTCATTGCGAAGAGCGAACACATTGTTTTCTTCTTCGCATTCTTGATTAAATCTGTTAAGAGCGTGACGATTTGAAAGAACTTTCTTATAAATTATCGATAAAATTTTGCAAATCTCAAGAATACAAGAATGTTCTTTGCAGACTTGAACTCAGATCAGCTAGTGATTGCGTTGATACGAGACTGTTTCATCTGAATATTTCTTCGCTTTATCACGAATCTCAGAAAGATAACTTCGCTACGATTGAAAGCGTATTTCAACAGCTTGACATACAGTTGATATTTCAGTAGCGCGCGAAGAATCTTGCACACATGCTTTCAATGCTGCTCTTTCGTCTCAAAGTATACTAAGATGTCATTCAGATATATCACGCAGCAAATATTCATGAATGACTTAAGCGCGTGATTTACATAGAACTGAAAGATTGCAGAAGCATTTGTCAGTTCAAAGAGCATCATCTGATACTCAAACTGATCGTAACGTGTATGAAAAGTCGTTTTTCATTCATCGCTCTTGCGAATTCAAATGCGATGATAAACGTTGCAAATATCAATCTTGATAAAGTGTCTTGCATGAGCAAAGTGATTCAGCGTCTCAGACAGTAGAGACAATGAGTAATTGTTCTTTACTGTTATTTCATTGAGATCACGATAGTTCACGCATAGACGAAAACTTTCGTTCAACTTCTTTACAAACAACACAGATGCTTCTGCAGAACTACTTGATGAATGAATTCATTTCTTCTTTAGCGCGCTGTCTAGATAGTCTTGTATCACAGCGAGCTCATCTCGTGTCATCTTATAAATAGACTCGATGCAAGACATTTTGCTCTTCATCAAATCAATGAAATGTTTCATCTGATCATGCGTGTTCAAACTATCAGAAAGAATCTCAGAAAACACTTTCTTGAGATCTTGAATAGCAAAGAATATTTCTGATTCTTTTGCTTGAAGCGCATTGCATCTTGCAGTCTGATGATCTGCGTTCTGCAATAAGTCATCTGTAGATAGCAGCTGATAAAGCAGAGTTACATAAGTCTCTCTTCTTTTCTTAGCTGCAAGCATTGTCAGCTCAGCAAATTTCGATATTTCACACAGACTAACTTGTATTTGCTTTGCACGCTGAGTGCTGTTTTCTCAATACGATCAGCGACGCTCGCGTCAGCGAATATTTAGATCGATCTCATCTAATCATGAGTAGTCAAGAATCATATCATATTCTCGCATGTTCACAGCATGAAACTCAATGTTTCAGCTCTTGCAAACTTTCTTGTGATTGATCAACTCGATATCGATCTGATGTGTATCATAGCAGAAAATTCAACGATCATCAATCATTTGAATCTGTTTCAGAGTTGCATGATTCTTTGATAACTTGTGCTCTTTTACTCACGATTGCAATATAAAGTTTCGCTTGATCTCAGAGTCAATAAGACAGTGAGCTTCGCGCACTCTCTCAGAGACATTTGTCAGTATTGATATCATCAGTGCATGTGACAATCGTCTTTTCGTAGTTATATCTAATGATTTGATGATGAACATCAGACTTTCTCTTTTCTCATCTCTTCATCATGATTGCGAGTCTCTTGTCTGAATGCGTAGTTGAGACATATTGAATTATCAATCTTGTGTCTCAGCTTCTTGCATGATCAGCACGTAAGATTGAATAAAGCAGCATTTTGCTTGAATTCATTGAACTTGAATGTTGCATCGTCTTTAGACTGCGTGCTCGAAGCAGAGAACTTTGAATTCTTCGTTGCAGCGACAGACTTCGTCTTCTCATGTGAGAATCGAGAACTCTTCTGAGACGCTGCACTCTCACTTTGCTGCGAATGTAGCTTCGACAATGCGTCAGTGTCTCGCAGATGCAAGTCAATGTTTATAAGATGCTTTAGCAGACTGACATAATTGATAGAGATGTATGAGATGCAAAGAGACTCGTTCATGATGATCTCGTTAATCTTCATTCGCAAGTACATCATGCAAGTCTCGTTAAATATATGATAGTTCAGATCTGCATACAGTCTGATGAGATACTGTTCGAAATTCGCGATGCTTTGATCAACTCGCTGCTTTGCAGCTTCAAGTCAATGTTCTGTTTGAAAGTTACGAATTTCAGAATTGCTAAGTCTAGCACGCAAGTATTCAGTGTAGTACTTTCAGTCAAGTTTCTCATCATGATTGTACATGCTCATTACATGATCTCGTCACTGATTGCAAGACTTCTCTGACAAGTATGACGCAGATCATCGCAGCTTCTCTTGTTTCGTAATGAAATCAGATGATATCGCGACTATGAAGTCTTTGCAGTCTCGCAGTCAGAACATCAAGAAGTCGTAGTTCGTGACGTTCTGCTCTCTAGGCTCGCGAGATCGATTAGCACGCTTGCGTGCATCACTATGTTGACGTCGATGATCAAAGATTGATCGAATCTCTCGCTTGAGTTTTGATATACAAAGTTGCAAGACAAGCAGTACATTCTGCGTCTTCAGATTCTTTAACTGCTTGCGTACTTCGCTTGTTGATTGTCAAGAAATATGATCTGTCTGTTCATTAGATTCTTGCGATTCGAACTTCTCATCTGCATGTTCAAATGCATGATTCTCAGATCTGTTCTGATGAAACGATGAATTCTCAGTGTGAGAGAAGTTATTGCTTCTTTCGATCATGTGACTTCTGATGAGTCGCTGCGTGTTTGACATCTCTTACTGAGCAGCTTCGTGCGAATGAAGCAATTAGAACTGTGAGACGACGAGATCTCTTTACGTGAAACTGCGTAGTAGAAGATAATAAGATAGCGTTCTTATTGATGATAGAACTAATTGCTAAGAAACGAAAGCGAAAGCTCGCAGAGTTTTCATCTTCTGTCAAGTCGCTATCTTTATTCACTCGTTAATCTCTTTGATCTAATCTCGCGAGCTAGTCTTGCAAACACGCATCGTTCATAGTCGATAAGATGCGTTCTCACAGAAAACAAGTAGAAGATATCATAAGAAAGTGCGACGTATGCATTCAAACGAAGCATAGTCGACACAGACTTTACGAACTTTTGAAAAGTCTTAGCACATCAGATCATGCATGAAAAAGCATAGCTTTGAACTTTATAATTAAGCTATCGAAGTCAAAAGAAAGAGTTACAAGAACAACGTATGATTTTATATTGATAGTCACAAATAAACTAATCAAGTACGAATATTTCTTGTCATACAAGAAAGCAACATTCGCAGAAGATTTGACTTACACATTCTTGAGAATGATTGTAGCAAATTATGAATTATCAGACGAGATAATTTTGAATAGAGACAAGCTCTTTACATCAAAATTCTGAGAATCGTTAATGAATCAACTGAGAATTCATCATAAGTTGTCAACAGCTTATCATTCACAGATGAATGAACAAATGAAAAGAATGAATCAGACACTGAAACAGTATCTCAGATGCTATATCAACTATAGACAGAACGATTGAATATAGCTACTGTCAATAGCACAGTTGTCTTTCAATAACACAACAACAGAAGTAATCAGCATGTCATCATTCTTTGCAAACTACGAGTTTGAGTCAGAAACTCTTAAGAAATCGCGTGAATTTGCGTAAATAACTCAGAAAGCTATGATACAAATTGAATAAATACATTTGTTGCACAAAGAGCTGCAAAAGAACATTCAGTTTCTAAGTAAATGCATGACTCTGTATGCAAATAAGAAAAAAGATAGAGAATCTACTCTTAAAAAGAGAGACAAAGCTTATTTACTAAGACGAAATATTAAGACAAAAAGATCAAGTAACAAGTTGAATCATACGAAACTAAAATCATTTGAAATTCTAGAAGAAAAGAAATCGATTAACTACGAGTTGAATCTTTCAACATTTATGAAAATACATTCAATATTTCATATTTTTCTTTTGAAGTCTGCAGACTCAAATACATTAATTCAAACAGAATCTTCAGATATTGATTCAGAGAATCAGAATGTCAAGTACGAAGTAAAGAATATACTAAATCAACAGAATATCAAAGATCAGTCTCATTGATTAGTCAAGTGAAAAGATTACGAACATATCGAAGACACTTGAAAATCAAAAAGAAATCTCAAGAATTGTCAGATGCTTCTGTGACAGTTTCAGTTGAGAAATTCAGTCAGTCAAAGTCTGATGAAATCTCAATCTGCTCGAAAGACACGTCAAAAAGAAGATCGTTCAGCGATGATTCACTAGTCTTTCTCTCTTCTTTCTTGAGCTCGACGATGTTTCGAAATTCTCGTTCAATCATCGTCTGTTTCTTATTCTCTAGAAACACAAATTGATTTTGCAGACAAGTAGTTCTTGCGAAGATTTCTTGCATCTGCTTGTGAGCATTTAGCAGCTCATAAAGAACGCGATCGCGTTCTGCCTTTACTCTTTTTTACTTCATCATTGAGAAAGTAAGATTGCATTTGCGATCAAGATGCACACACTTAATGCAACGATCAGTTTCGTTGTCGACACGACATTTCTTTTGCAAGCGACTGCAGTGTTCACAGAGACGCATGACAGCACGCTCAGAACTCGTACGCTCAAGAAGATCTTTGCGACGCAAGATAGAGTTTTTCGTTGTGTGATAAGAAGAAATGAAAGAAAAGTGATTTTCAAGATGAAAATCTTAGAAGAGAATCTAGTGTTAAAACTCTTTTGCATGAGATTATGTAACAGCAATTGTCACGGTTTTAGCATGTGTTACTCGGAAAGTGTTGGGAAAAGAGGTGTTAGGTCACTTAGGTGGTGTTGGACAATATTATAGGTGATGATAGGCGTGAGGTTATCAGTGGTGTTATGGGGG